>Ga0307510_10000426_pt1 | contig 40466 bp, 37 predicted proteins | sample 12_EM_MG_FD_207224 | JGI IMG/M metagenome (GOLD analysis project Ga0307510, IMG submission 207224) | Populus trichocarpa ectomycorrhiza microbial communities from riparian zone in the Pacific Northwest, United States - 12_EM | ecosystem: Host-associated > Plants > Roots > Unclassified | place...
CCTCGAACACATTGCCGCCGGTCCATTCGAGAAAGCTCGCCAGGCCGCGACCGCGCAGCTTGCCCTGGGCCTCGCTCGCGCTGCGGCGCGCGCCGAAGCCGTTCCAGTCGGCCAGCTTCAGCCCCTGGTCGAGGATCTGCTCGAAGCGGCCGCTGTCGTAGACCTGGCCCATCGCGTTCTTGTAGGGCATCGCCTCGGGGCGGATCAGGTTGCGGCGGCGCAGCTCGGCCGGGTCGAGCTTCATCTCGCGCGCGGCGGCGTCGAACAGCCGCTCGGTGATGTAGATCGCTTCCGGCCGGCCCGCGCCGCGGTAGGCGCCGGTGGGTGCGGTGTTGGTCATCACCGCGATGAAGTGCAGGTCGATGGTGGCGATGTCGTAGATGCTGGTCGACACCCACGGCCCGATCAGCAGCTGGATCGCCACGCCCACGCCGGTCGAGTACGCGCCGACGTTGGCGAGCGAGCGCACGCGCATCGCGAGCACGCGGCCGTTCGCATCGAGCGCGAGTTCGGCATGGCTCACCACATCGCGGCCGTGCACGCCGGAGATGAAGTCCTCGTTGCGATCCGACTGCCAGCGCACCGCCGTCTGCAGTTCACGCGCGGCGTAGGCCACCGCGATGTCTTCGGGATGGATGCCGGTCTTCATGCCGAAGCCGCCGCCCACATCGCCGACGACCACGCGCACGTTCTCGGCCGTGAGCCCGGGGATGGCCTCGCACAGCGAGCCGCGCACGCCGGTGGGCATCTGGCTGCTGATGCGCACGGTGAGCCGGCCGTCGGCCTTGTCGAACACCGCGACCATGCTGCGCGGCTCCATCGGGCTGGGCGCGAGGCGCTGGTTCACGAGGTCGAGCGAGACCACATGCGCGGCGCGTTCGAAGGCTGCGGCGGTGGCGCTCGCGCTGCCGTGGCGCATCTCGGCGCTGATGTTGTCGGGCGCCTCGGGGCACAGCACCGGCGCGCCGGGCGCGATCGCCTGGGTGGGGTCGACGACCGCCGGCAGCTCGTCGTAGTCGACCATCACCGCCTCGGCCGCGTCGCGTGCGGCGAGCCGCGTGCGTGCCACGACCGCGACCACCGCCTCGCCGACGAAGCGCGCCACATCGAGCGCGAGCGCGCGGCGCGGCGCGGTGGCGGACGCGCTGCCATCGGCGCGCGTGAAGCCGGCCGGCGGCGGCATCGCCTTCACACCCGCCGCGGCCAGATCGGCGCCGGTGTAGATCGCCAGCACGTCGGGCATCTCCAAGGCCGACGAGATGTCGATCGCCTTGATGCGCGCGTGCGCGTACGGCGAACGCTGGAACGCGATGAAGGCGCAGCCCTCGACCGGCACGTTGTCGACGAACTGGCCCTGGCCGACCAGCAGCGTCGCGTCCTCGACGCGCTTGACGGCCTGGCCGCTGCCGAAGCGGCCGGCGATGTTCTCGGTGGTGCTGGTCATGTCTCGTCGTCCTTGCGTTGAAGCCTGAACCCTACAGCAGCTTGATGATCAGCATCGCCAGCAGGCTCAACACCACACTGCTCGCGAATGGAAAGAACCACTCGCGGCCAGCGAAGCGGAAGCGGAAGTCGCCCGGCAGCTTGCCCAGGCCGAACTTCTCCAGCCACGGCCGCAAGCCGCTGAACAGCAGCAGCGCGATGAACACGACGAGCAGCCAGCGGATCACAGCGTGTGCGTCCTGTCGCCGTGCGCGAAGCCGAGCGGCGCGGTCGTGAAGGCCGCGTCGCAGCCCTTCGCGAAGCCGATCACCTTGAACAGCTCGCCCATCTCGTGCTCGGTCAGCAGCTTCTGCGTGTTCGCGATCAGCTTCAGGTCGGCGCCGGCCAGCGCATCGAGCACGCCGCAGTTCATCAGGAAGTGCGCCTGCGTGGTGTAGCCGAGCACGTCGAGCCCGGCCTCCTGCGCGGCCAGCGCGATGCCGGTGAAGTCGACATGCGCGGTGATGTCCTTCAGGCCGATGTCGACCAGCGGGTCGGTGTCGGCCAGGTGCGCGCGGTGGCACATCAGCGTGCCGCCGGTGCGCTGCACGTGGTAGTACTCGGCCTCGGGAAAACCGTAGTCGATGAAGAAGGCCGCGCCGCGCGTCAGCCGCTCGGCCAGCGTCGCGATGAAGGCTTCGCCCTGCGGATGGATCTCGGTCACGGTGCCGGGCGCGAACGGGCCGTCCCGGCGCGGCCGCAGCGCGCTCGCGCGGTCGCTCCACGTCAGGCCCTCGCCCTGCGCGACGACACCGCGCTCCTGCCACTGCGCGCCGTCGAAATGCAGCAACTGCACCGGCATCGCATCGAGCACCTCGTTGCCCACGACCACGCCCTGCATCGCGTCGGGCAGCGTGTCGACCCAGCGCAGCTTGCCGGCCCACGGCGCGAGCCGTTCGCGCTGGCGCTCGCGCAGGCTGCCGGACAAATCGACGATGGTGTAGCGACGCACCGCATCGCCGAGCGCTTCGAGCAACTGCGCGGCGAGTGCGCCGGAGCCGGCGCCGAACTCCCAGACCTCGTCGCTGCTGCTGGCGGCAAGCGCCTGCGCGACCTGCGCCGCGAGCGCCCGGCCGAACAGCGGCGAGAGTTCGGGCGCGGTGACGAAATCGCTGCCGGACTGCGGCATCAGCCCGAACTTGGGGCTGCGGTTCGCGTAGTAGCCGAGGCCGGGCGCGTACAGCGCCATCGCCATGAAGCGGTCGAAGGGCAGCCAGCCGCCGTCGCGGGCGATGGCCGCACGGATGAGTCGGGTCAGTGGCGCCGATACACTGGCGCTCTCGCTGGATTGCATCGCCCCATTGTAGGAATCATGTCGCCCGTCTCTTCCGCGGTTGGTTCCGCGGCCTCTTCTGCGGCCATGTCCACGGCTTCATCCGCTGCCTCGCCGCGCACCGTCGTGCTCGTCACCGGCGCTGCCCGCCGCCTGGGCCGCGCGATCGCGCTCGACCTGGCTGCGCACGGCTTCGATGTGGCGGTGCACTACCGCGGATCGAAGGACGACGCGCTCGCCACGGTGGCCGAGCTGCAGACGCTGGGCGCACGCGCGCACGCGTTCCAGGCCGATCTCTCCGACGAAGCCGCCTGCCGCGCGCTGGTGCCGGCGGTGGCCGCGCATTTCGGGCGCCTGGGCGCGGTGGTGAACAGCGCGTCGACCTTCGAGGCCGACGACGTCGCGAGCTTCAGCGTCGCCGCGATGGACAAGCACTGGCGCGCCAACACCGCGCCGGCCGTGCTGCTGGCGCAGGCGCTGCACACGCAGCTCGGCGCGGGCGGCGGGCATGGCTGTGTCGTCAACATCATCGACCAGAAGCTCTGGAACCCGAACCCCGACTACTTCTCGTACACGCTGTCCAAGGCCGCGCTTCAAACGGCGACCGTGATGCTCGCGCAGGCACTCGCGCCGCGCCTGCGCGTGTGCGGCGTGGCGCCGGGGCTGACGCTGCCGTCGGGCCCGATGAACAGCGCCGAGTTCGACGCCGCCTTCCGCATGACGCCGCTGCAGCGCGCCTCCACGCCGGACGACATCGCCCGCGCAGTGCGTTTCCTGATCGAGTCGCCCGCGATCACCGGCACCACCTTGCTGGTCGACGGCGGCCAGCACCTGAGCGCCCAACCGCGCGACGTGCTCTACCTTGCCCAGAAGAACTAGAAAGACCAGACCATGCACAGCCTGCTCAGCCACCCCAGCCTGATGGACTGCCGGCGCCTCTTCCTGCGCGACTACGAGGTCCTGATCAACATCGGCGTGCACGCGTTCGAGAAGACGCGCGAGCAGCGCGTGCTGATCAATGTCGACCTGTACATCCCGCTGGCGATGTCCACGCCCCAGGCCGACGAACTCATCGAGGTCGTCGACTACGACTTCATGCGCAGCAGCATCGCGGCCCGCGTCGGCCAGGGCCATGTCCATCTGCAGGAAACGCTGTGCGACGACGTGCTCGCGCTGATGCTCGCCCACCCCAAGGTGCGCGCGGCGCGGGTCTCGACCGAGAAGCCCGATGTGTATCCCGACTGCGAATCGGTCGGCTGCGAGGTGTTCGGGATGAAGGAGAAGAACTGATGAGCGCCGTGCTCGAACCCACCGCCGCCGCGAAGGACGCGGCAAAACTCCCGGTCGAGCTGCAGAAGCTGACGAAGCGGCTGCACCGCCAGGTCGGCCAGGCCATCGTCGACTTCAACATGATCGAGGAAGGCGACAAGGTCATGGTCTGCGTGTCGGGCGGCAAGGACAGCTACGCGCTGCTCGACATCCTGATCAACCTGAAGGCGCGCGCGCCGATTCACTTCGACATCGTCGCGGTCAACCTCGACCAGAAGCAGCCCGGTTTTCCGGAGCATGTGCTGCCGGACTACCTCGCGAAGCTGGGCGTGCCCTTCCACATCGAGAACCAGGACACCTACTCGATCGTCAAGCGCGTGATCCCCGAAGGCAAGACCATGTGCAGCCTGTGCTCGCGGCTGCGGCGCGGCATTCTGTACCGCGTGGCCGGCGAACTCGGCGCGACCAAGATCGCGCTCGGCCACCACCGCGACGACATGCTTCAGACGCTGTTCATGAACATGTTCTTCGGCGCCAAGCTCAAGGGCATGCCGGCCAAGCTGGTCAGCGACGACGGCAAGAACGTCGTGATCCGCCCGCTCGCGTATGTGAACGAGCTCGACCTCGAACGCTGGGCCCAGCACCGCGCGTTTCCCATCATCCCGTGCACGCTGTGCGGTAGCCAGGAGAACCTGCAGCGCGTGCAGACCAGGCAGATGCTGCGCGAATGGGACCGCAAGTACCCGGGCCGCGTCGACAACATGTTCAACGCGATGGCCAACATCGTGCCTTCACACCTGATGGACCGGAACCTCTACCCCTTCACCACGCTCAAAGCGACTGGCGTGGCCGACGCGGCGGGCGACCGTGCCTTCGACGAGGACGATTGCGCGGCGCCGGCGCCGATCTCGATCCGGCCTTTCGCGAGTCGGGACGCCGGCCTCGATGCGAACCCAGACTGACCCGCTGCGACAGGAGAGCCTCATGTTCAAACTTCTTTGTGTCGCCACCCTCGCCGTCGTGCTCACTGGCTGCGCGTCGCTGAACAACCTGAACAACGAGGTCTCGACCTTCGGCCCGTGGCCGGCCGAACGCAAGCCGGCAACATTTGCTTTCGAGCGGCTGCCGTCGCAGCAGGCGCATCCGGAGCGCGAGCAGCAGCTCGAGGACGCGGCGCGCGGCGCGCTCGAGGCGGCGGGCTTTCGCGCCGCGGCCGACGCGAACACCGCCGAGTACCTGATGCAGGTCGGCGCGCGCATCACCACCAACGACCCGTGGATCTACAACGACCCGCTGTTCTGGCGCGGCAGCTTCCGCTACGGCTATTACGGGCGCTACGGCCGCTGGGGCCGCGGCCCGTTCTGGGGCGGCGGCTTCGGCTACTACGACAACCCGCCCACGTTCGATCGCGAAGTGGCGCTGATCATCCGCGACCGCCAGACCGGCCAGTTGCTGTACGAGGCGCGTGCCAGCAACACCGGGATGTCGACGGCGATCGCTGCGCTGCTGCCGGCGATGTTCGAGGCGGCGATGAAGGACTTCCCCGGCGTCGGTCCGAACCCGCGCAACGTGACGACGCAGATCTCGAAGCAGGTCGCCTCGCAGCCGGTCCCGCCGACGCAGGCCACGTCAGCGCAGTAACGCCCCGAGGCGCCAGCCGCTCAGTTGTTGTGGTCGACGGCGGGCCGCGCCGCCGTGAGCGCGCGTGCATCGCCTTCCCATCCGGCCAGCGTGGCCGCCGCAGCCCGGCGTTGCGATGCGCTGGTGCCGTTGTGAAGGTTCGCGGCGAAGGCGCAGTTGAATTCCATCAGGCGGTCCGAGTAGCGCCGATAACTGTCCTGCGGCGAATTCTCGAGGTGGTCCACATACGCCTGCAGCCCGGTCTGTGCCTGCTCGCGCGTGACACCGCCGGCCGCGAGCTTGCGCAGCAGCTGCAGCGCCTCCTGCTGGCGCCGCTTGCGTTCGGCCAGCCACACCTCGGGATCGAACGGTGAACGCGCCAGCGTGGCGGAGATGCGCGCGAGCTGGGCGTCGTCGAGCCGGCCGTAGAGCGTCTCGGCGCGCTCGACCACGCGCTTGAGCGTGGCCGCAGCGCGCTTGCCCGGATCGGCCTGCAGATAGTCATCGCGGAACTCGGCGTTGTTCTTCGCGTAGCGGTGCTCCAGGTAGGCGATCTGCGCCGGCGTGATCGTGAGCAGGATCTCGGTGGCCGGCGCGGCCGCGCGCTCGTAGGCGGTGCGGGCGCGCTTGACCAGATCGACCTGCCATTCGCAGACGCGCGCGGCGGTGGTGTCGGCCACGACCTCGGCCTGTGCGCGCGCCAGCAGCGCCGCGTAGTCGGGCAGCTGGGTGCGGCGGTGCCAGGCGAACCACTGCTCCAGCGCGGCGCGCACACGCGGCGTCTGGGCGCTGGTGAAGTCGACGTAGCCGTCCATCCACCAGTAGACGATGTCGGGCGCCTGGCTGTAGCCGATGCGCAGCGCGCTGCACCCGGAGACGAGCATCAGCACGCCGCACAGCGCCGTGATAATCCAGCAACGAAGCTTGCCTGTCTGCAGGGAGAACAACATGGCGCTCGATATCGTGATCATGGCCGCGGGCAAAGGCACCCGCATGAAATCCAGCCTGCCCAAGGTGCTTCACCAACTGGCAGGCCGTGCCCTATTGCAGCATGTTCTACAGACCGCCGGTAATTTGGGGGCCGATCGCATCGTGGTCATCACCGGCCACGGCGCAGAAGCGGTCGAATCGACGGTCAGCGCCGAACACTTGCAATTCGTGCGCCAGATGCCGCAGCTCGGCACCGGCCACGCGGTGCTGCAGGCCGTGCCGCTGCTGCACGAGCAGGGCACGACGCTGATCCTGAACGGCGATGTGCCGCTGATCGAGGCCGCCACAGCACGCGCGCTGATCCAGGCCTGCGGCGGCGCGCGGCTCGCGCTGCTGACCGTCGACCTCGCCGACCCGACCGGCTACGGCCGCATCGTGCGCGGCGATCCTGCGGGCCGGCCGGCGACCGAAGGCGGCCGCGTGCACGGCATCAAGGAACACAAGGACGCCTCGCCCGCCGAGCGCCAGATCCGCGAGGTCTACACCGGCGTGATGGCCGCGCCCACCGCATTGCTCAGGCAGTGGCTGGCCGCGCTGACGAACGACAACAGCCAGGGCGAGTTCTACCTGACCGACGTGGTCGAGATGGCGGTGGCCGAAGGCGTGCCGGTCGTGACCGCGCAGCCCGCGAGCGAGGTCGAGGTGCTGGGCGTGAACAGCCCGCTGCAACTCGCCGAACTCGAGCGCCGCCTGCAGCGCCGCCAGGCGGAAGCGCTCATGGAGGCCGGCGTGCGCCTGGCCGATCCGGCACGCTTCGACCTGCGCGGCACGCTGACATGCGGCAGCGATGTGGACATCGATGTGAACTGCGTCTTCGAAGGCACGGTCGAACTCGGCGACGGTGTTCGCATCGGCGCGAACTGCGTGATCCGCAACGCGACCATTGGCGCGGGCGCGGTGATCCATCCCTTCACGCACATCGACGGCGACGCGCTGGGCGTGAGCGTCGGCGCGGGCTCGCTGATCGGGCCGTTCGCGCGGCTGCGGCCGGGTGCGGTGCTGGCCGAAGAGGTGCACATCGGCAACTTCGTCGAGGTCAAGAACTCCACGCTCGCGCGCGGCGCGAAGGCAAACCACCTCGCCTACCTGGGCGACGCGAGCGTGGGCGCGCGCGTGAACTACGGCGCCGGCAGCATCACCGCGAACTACGACGGCGCCAACAAGCACCGCACCGTGATCGGCGACGATGTGCACGTGGGCAGCAACTGCGTGCTGGTGGCGCCGGTGAAGCTCGGCGAGGGCGCGACGATAGGCGGCGGCTCGACGATCACGAAGGACGTGCCCGCCGGCAGCCTCGCGGTGGCGCGCGGCAAACAGATCGCGCTGGCAGGATGGGTGCGGCCGGAGAAGAAGAAGTAGCAGGCCTCGGAGGCCGCATGGGCTTCAGGCCTGACGCGCCGCCACCCACGCCTCGAACGCAGCCTGCGGCAGCGGCGGGCTGATCAGCATGCCCTGCAGTTCGTCGCAGCCCTGGCCGGCGAGGTAGGCGCGCTGCGCCTCGGTCTCGACGCCTTCGGCGATCACCGTGAGTTCGAGGCTGCGGCCCATCTGGATGATGGCGCGCGTGATCGCACCGGAGTCGCGGTTGCCCGGCAGGTCGTGCACGAACGAGCGGTCGATCTTGACCTTGTCGATCGGCAGCTCCTTCAGGTGGCCGAGCGACGAATAGCCGGTGCCGAAATCGTCGACCGAGATCTGCAGGCCCATCGCCTTCAACCGCACCAGGCGCTGCTTCACCTGGTTCAGGTCGTCCATCAGCATGCGCTCGGTGAGTTCGAGTTCGATCAGGTCGGGCACCGGCGGCAGGATCTGCGCCAGCGCCTCGACGAAGCCGATCGAGTGGAACTGCACGCTCGACAGGTTCACCGCGACCGGCGCGACCTTCAGTCCCATCTCGATCCAGCGCAGCGCGCAGCGCACCGCTTCGCCCAGCACCCACTGGCCGATGGACCACATCAGCTGGCGCTGCTCGGCCAGCGGGATGAACGCATCGGCCGACAGCAGGCCGCGTTCGGGATGCTGCCAGCGTATGAGCGCTTCGGCGCCGACCAGCGCACCGTCGACCGCACGCACCTGCGGCTGGAAGTAGAGCAGGAACTCGCCGCGTTCGAGCGCCTGCGCGAGCTGGCCCTCCATCACGAGTTCGGCATACGCGGCGGTCGCCATGCTGCGGTCGAAGAACTGGTGGTTCGCGCGGCCGCGCGCCTTGGCCAGGTACATCGCCGAGTCGGCGTGCTTGACGAGTTCGTCGGGCGAGTGCCCGTCGATCGGATACAGCGCGATGCCCACCGACGGCGTGACCGACAGCGGCCGGCCCTCGGCGATCACCGGCGCGGCGATCGCGGCGAGCAGCTTCTGCGCGACCTCTTCGGCATCGAGCGCCTGCTGCGCGCCGCCGGCCAGGTTGGACAGCAGCACGACGAACTCGTCGCCACCGAAACGCGCGACCACATCGGTGGCGCGCAGGCTCGCGGTGATGCGCGCGGCGACCGTGCGCAGCAGCGTGTCGCCGACCAGGTGGCCGAGCGAATCGTTGACGCGCTTGAAGTTGTCGAGGTCGATGAACAGCAGCGCCAGCCTGGGCTCGCCGCCTTCGGTGTGCGGCAGCATCGAGCGTTCGAGGTGCGCCATGAACGACGCGCGGTTCGGCAGGTTGGTCAGCGCGTCGAAGTGCGCCATGTGGTGGATGCGCGCCTGCGCCGCGTGGCGGTCTCGGATGTCGCGCACGATGGTCATGCGCAGCCGCTCGCCGCCGCGCATCATCGTGCGCACGATGAACTCGACCGGGATGCGCTGGCCGTTCTTGTCGAGCAGCATGCTCTCGTACGCCGTCTCCTGCCCCGACGCGATCACCGCCGCGACCTGCGCCACATGATCGGGCGCGATGAACTCCAGCGTGCGCCGGCCCAGCAGTTCCTCGAGCGGGTAGCCGATCAGCTCGCACACCGGCGGGTTGGCGTCGGTGATGAAGCCGTCGCGATGGAACACGATGCCTTCGGCGCTGGCTTGCATGAACTTGGCCAGGCGTTCTTCGGATTCGCGTGCGGCCTGCTCGGCGATGCGGTGGCGCGTGATGTCGCTGATCAGCACGAAGGCGCCGATCGCGGCGCCCGCCACTGCGCCGACGTCTTCTTCGAGGTGCGGCAGCAGGTGCACCTCGATCCAGCGCGAGCTGCCGTCGGCGCCCGCAAGCGTGCGTTCATAGAAGACCGGGTGGCGCTGCGCCAGCATGCGCTCGACCTGCGGCTGGATCTCGCGCGCGGCGTCGGCGCCGATGACCTCTTCGAAGGTGGAGCCGATGATGCTCTCGGTGTCGCGCCCGAAGGTCTGCGCGTACTGCTTGTTCGCGAACTGGCAGCGGAAGTCGTTGGCGCGGTAGTAGGCGATCAGCACCGGCACGTTGTCGGCCAGCAGCCGGAACAGTGCAGCCTGCACCTGCGGAGAACGGTGCGCCAGGGCACTGTCTTGATCGGCGTTGTCTCGCGCAGGCAGGTCAGCGGCCATGAGGTGGTGGCGACGCCGAGGGTTTCAGCGGTCGTCGCGTCAGATCATAGACGCGTGACCCGGAGGGCACCAGCGGACAAGCGTGACTTCAAGCACCACTTCGCGAGGCTTCGACCGCCAGGCAGAGATCGTCCCAGGCCTTGGCCTTGTCGACCAGATTGCGCAGCAGATACGCCGGGTGGTAGGTGACCACCAGCGGCACGCCCTGGTAGCGGTGCACGCGGCCGCGCAGCTTGCCCACCGGCTCGGTGCTGCGCAGCAGGCCTTGCACCGCGAACGCGCCCATCGCGAGGATGATCTTCGGCTGCAGCAGCTGCACCTGGCGGATCAGGAAATCCTCGCACTTCGCGAGCTCGTCGGGCATCGGGTTGCGGTTGCCGGGCGGACGGCACTTGAGCGTGTTGGCGATGTAGACCTGCTGCGCGGGCTCGGCGTCCTCGCCGCGCGTGAGCCCGATCGCACGCAGCATGTTGTCGAGCAGCTGGCCCGACTTGCCGACGAAGGGCTCGCCCTGCCGGTCTTCCTGTTCGCCCGGTGCCTCGCCGACGATCATCCAGTGCGCGCGCGTGCTGCCGACACCGAACACGGTCTGGCGGCGGCTCTCGCACAGCCTGCAGGCGGTGCAGGCGGCGACGGTCTCGCGCAGCGCGGGCCAGTCGAGTGTGCTGACGGGCGACGTGTGCGATGACAAGGCGTGCGACGGCGTGGCGACGACGGGCGCATGAGACACCGGCGGCGCGGCCGCGTCGATCACGGCAGCATCGGTGGTCTGTGCAAGTGCCACCGGCGCGTCGCCATGCACGTCGTCCGGCGCATTCGCATCGTCGCCCGCGGCCGGCCACAACCTGATCCCCATCTCGCGCAGCATCGCGAGCTGCCGTTCACTCCAGCGCATCGGCGGCCTCCACCTTGAGGCTCATCACGACCGCGTCTTCGCGACGGCCGAGCGGCGCCGGGTAGTAGCCCTTGCGCACGCCCTTCTGCTCGAAGCCCAGCCGCGCGTAGATGCGGCGCGCGCGCGCATTGCTCTCGCGCACCTCCAGCCACAGTTCGTGCGCGAGCTGCTCGCGGCACAGCGCGATCAGCGTCGCGATCATGCGCCGCGCATGGCCGCGGCTCTGCGCCGCGTCGGCCACGGTGATGTTCAGCAAGTGCATCTCGTCGACGCCGCCCATCGCGACGAAGTAGCCCAGCATCGTGCCGCGCGCGTCCATCAGCACGCGCGCCGGGTAGCCGGCCGCGAGCGAGTCGATGAAGTTGCCGCGGCTCCACGGGAACGCATAGGCCGCGACCTCGATCGCCATCACCGCGGGCAGGTGCGCGGTGGTCATCGTCAGCAGCGTGCCGGCGTCGTTCGCGTCGTCGGCGGCCGGATCGTCACGCCACTGCGCGCTCATCGGGCGGCCTCCTTCGCGGCGCGGATCGCTTCGCGCTCGACCGTGGTCTGCGCGACCTTGTCGCGCAGGTACAGCGGCAGCGCATGCGCGGCGTCGACCGCGCCGCCCTGCGACGCCAGCGCGCGCGCCAGCGCCAGCATGCCGGCCGCGCGCGGCAGCGCATCCGGAAACAGCACGGCATCGCCGACCGCGAGCCGCTCGCCGAAGGCCGTCAACCCGCTGCCGGCAACGCATGCCGGCGCCTGCGTCTGCCAGCGCGCGTTGAGCGCGTCGGGCGTGGTCAGCATCGGCGGCTCGTGCACCTGCCATGCGCCGGCCTCGAAGCGGTAGCGCGCGGCATAGACCTCTTCCATGCGCGCGTCCATCGCGACCCAGACGTCGAACGCCTGCGCATCGCCGCGCGCGTTCTCGGCGACCGCGAGCAGCGTGTCGATGGGCAGCACCGGCTTGCCCGCGCCATAGGCCAGCCCTTGCGCCACCGAGCACGCGGTGCGCAGGCCGGTGAACGCGCCGGGGCCTCGGCCGAAGGCAATCGCATCGAGTTCGCGCAGCGTGGTGCCGGCGCGCGCGAGCAGCGCGAGGATGGCCGGGATCAGCGTGGCCGAGGCCTGCGCGCCATCGGCCGCCTCGTGCGTGAACACACGGTCGCGCACCGCGACGGCGATGCTGAGGTGTTCGGTGGCGGTATCGAAGGCAAGCAGCGAATTCATGGGCCTCGGCATCGACGCGGCCGCGGGTGTTTTCAGGGGGATCTCGCAAGTTTAGCGGGCGCCTGTGCATGCGATCATGGCCGCATGCTCCCGCGCCTTTGCCTCGCTCCGTTCACTGCATCGATCACCGCGCTGTTCCTGTCCGTGTTCGCACCGGCACTGCACGCCGCGCCCGACGCGCTGCCGCCGCCGGTGGCCGCCGCACTCGACCGCGCCAGGCTGCCGCGCGACGCGATGGTCGCGATGGTCCAGGAGGTCGGCAGCACCAACCTGCGCCTGGCCTGGCACATCGACCAGCCGACGAATCCCGCGTCGCTGATGAAGCTGCTGACGACCTACGCGAGCCTCGACACGCTCGGCCCCGCGTGGCGCTGGAGCACGCCGGTGTGGCTGCAGGGCACGGTGCGCGACGGCGTGCTCGACGGCGACCTCGTCATCAAGGGCAGCGGCGACCCCACGCTGGTCGTCGAACGCGTGTGGCTGATGCTCAGGCGCGTGCAGCAGCTCGGCGTGCGCGAGATCCGCGGCGACATCGTGCTCGACCGCAGCGCCTTCAACGCACCCGAGCAGAGTGCGGCCGATTTCGACGGCGACCTGCTGCGGCCCTACAACGTGCTGCCCGACGCGCTGATGCTGAACTACAAGGCGCTGGTGCTCACGTTCACGCCCGACCCGGCGCGCGGCGTCGCGCTCGTGTCCGCAGACGTGCCGCTGGCCGGCCTGCGCATCGATGCGGCCGTGCCGTTGAAGGCAGGCGCCTGCGACGACTGGCGCGCCGGCCTGCGTGCCGACTTCAGCGACGCCGGCCGCATCAGCTTCGCCGGCGCGTACGCCGCGGCCTGCGGTGAGCAGATCTGGGGCGTGGCGCAGGGCGACCCCAAGACCTACAACGCGCGCGCGCTCGCCGGCCTGTGGCAGGAGCTCGGCGGGCGCCTGCGCGGCAGCGTGCGCGACGGCATCGCACCGACCACGCGCCCGAGCTTCGAGGTGATGTCGCCGCCGCTCGCCGAGGTGGTGCGCGATGTCAACAAGTACAGCAATAACGCGATGGCGCAGCAGCTGTTCCTGTCGCTCGCGCTGGTGCAGCGCGGCAGTGGCACGCCCGACGCCGCGCGCGATCTGCTGCGGCAGTGGGCGACCGAACGCTTCGGCGCCGCCGCGGCCGCGGGCCTGGTCGTCGACAACGGCTCCGGTCTGTCACGCGATGGCCGCGTCAGCGCCCGGCTGCTGATGCGCCTGCTGCAGAGCGCCTGGGCCAGCCCGGTGATGCCGGAGCTGATGAGCTCGCTGCCGGTCAGCGGCCTCGACGGCACGCTGAAGAGCGCGCGCGCGACGCTGGGCCGCGCGCACCTGAAGACCGGCTCGCTGCGCGACGTGGCCGGCGTGGCCGGCTACGTGCTCGCGAACTCGGGGCGGCGCTTCGTCGTCGTCGCGATCGTCAACGATGCGAACGCGAACGCGGCGCGCCCCGCGCTCGATGCACTCGTTCAGTGGGCTGCGGCCGACAACAAGGCCGCGCCCTGATCAGAACGTGTAGCCGATCGACAGGCTGTACGAGTCGGGGTCGACCTTGGCGTCCAGCGTCTGGCCCGTCGACAGCGTGGCGCGCGTCTTCAGGAAGGTGTGCGTGAGGTTCGCATCGACGAACCAGCGCTCGCTGAACGAATAGCTCGCACCGGCCTGCAGCGTGCCGGCGAACTTCGACTTGAACGAGATCGTCGTCGGGTTGCTCGGCGTGCCGCCGGTCAGCGCGCTCAGGGCCGCGGTGCTCTTGGCCTTGTAGAACTTGGCGTAGGTCACGCCCGCGCCGAGGTAGGGCCGGAACGCCGACTTCGCGTCGAGGAAACGGTACTGGCCGAGCGCCGTGATCGGCAGCGCGCGCACCTCGGCGATCTTGCCGACACCGGCGATCGCACCAGCGCCGTCGATCTCGTGCTTGAACGGCGTCGCCAGCGGGATGTCGATCGCGATGCTGTCGGTCAGCATGTAGGTGATGCCGCCGGCGAACTGCGTGTCGGAGCGGATGTCGGCCTTCGTGCCGGCGAATGCGGGCGCGGTCAGGTCGCCGCTGCTCACGTTCGGGCGGATCTGCGTGGCACCGGCGCGCAGCAGCAGGCTGCCGGCAACCTGCGCATGTGCGGCGCCTGCTGCGAGCAGCGTCGCGATCAGTGCTGCAGCCGCGGCAATCGCGTTGCCGCGACCTTGATGGAGTGTTTGCTTCATGTGTTTGTCTCCTGCGCCGCGTCAGAGCCAGCCCGCTTGCAGCAGCGAACGGGAGATGAGTTGGGCCAGGTTCTTGTGGGCCTGCGGCGTCGGGTGGAAGCTGTCGGAGAAGGCGTACGTCTTCCACCAGTCGGCGCCGCCGGTCGCGCCGGTCGGCGGGGTCATGGCCGAGAGCGCGGCATCGGTGCAGGTCGCGAAGGTGTAGGTGGGCAGGCCATCGCTGCCCACGCCGGTGATCGGGCAGGCCGGCACCGTCGCGTTGGTCAGGCCGAACTGCGCGGGTGCAGCAACCTGGTCGTTGAACGAGGTGTAGAAATCCACCAGCACGACGTTGGTGTTGCCCGAGAACTTGGCCGCGAGCTCGGTGTTGAACGCGACGATCCAGCCCTTGAACAAGGCCTCCGACTGCGCGCGCGCCGCAGCACCCGTGGCACCGCCGCCGTACGCGGCGGCGATGCTGTCGAGCACCATCTGGAAGCGCGGCGTGTTGGTGATGCCGGGCATGTTGAGCACGACGACGCGCTGCGCGCCCTTGTCGAGCGCGCTGGTCTTGATGCTGTCGTAGAACTTGTCGGCGAGCACGCTCAGGTAGGTCGCGCCCACGCCGGCCAGGCCATTCGCGCCGCCGGCGAGTGCGGCGTTCACGGTGGCCGAGGGCAGCAGCGTGCCGAGCAGTGCCGCGTACGAGGCCGCGCTGTCGCTCGGTGCCTTCAGGTAGGCGCCGATCAGGTCGGCCGCGTCGTTGCCGCCGCCGTCGATGATCAGCAGGTCACCCGCGGCGTAGTTGCCTGCGGCCGATGCGTTGGCGAGCTGCAGCGGGATCGACTGCGGCGAGGTCGGCGCCGTGTAGTTGTTGATGCGCCCGCCGCCGACCGCGGAGTTGGTGCAGCCGGTCTGCGTCGGGTTCGCGACGAAGGTCGTGCCGGTGAAGGTGTAGACGTTGCACAGCGAGCTCACGCCGTAGCTGTTGGCGACGAGTTCGGGGTAGACGCGCGGGGTCTTCAGATCGATGCCGCTGGCATTGGTGGCCTGCACCGTGAACTTGAAACCGAAGGTGCCGCTGTCGGCCAGGCTGTCGCCCATGACCTTGACCGATGTGATCGCAACGGCCGGCGTGGTGTCGCTGCCGCCACCGCCGCAACCCGGGATCGCCAGAGCCGTCGCCAACGCCAGCGCCGAGGCGGCCAGCGGCGCCAAGGATCGAATGTCTCTCATGCAAACCTCTCCGTAGTGGAACGGCGTTTGCTTGCGCAAACACCATTCAGATACAAAAAAGAACGATCGTTCTTTTTTCTTGAGAGGCGACTATAGACGTGCGTCTGCAGCGCTCGCAGCGGGAGAAACCCGCCGCTCGCGACAGCGTCGTGTAAAGAAGTTTTAGAACGGGTTGTTCTGTGCGCGCGTGATCGCGAGCGACGCGAGGCCCGACTGCCCGCTCGGGGTCAGGTGCGTGGCATCGGCCCACAGCCAGATCGAACTGACGGCCTCGGCCACCAGCGTGTTGGTGGTGCACTTGGGCAGCGCCACGGTGCAGGCCGCGAGCGTGGTGTTGGCGAACGATGAATTCGTGCCGGCCTGCGTGGCGCGGTCGATCGCGGTGAGGTATTCGTCGAGCTGGATCAGGCCGATCTTGCGGCCGTCGTTGGTCAGGTTGGCCAGCATCGCATCGTTGAAGCGCGTGCTGAGCCGCGTCAGCACCGCCGGATTGCCGTTGGTCGAGCCTGCGCTGCGGTCGCCGGCATAGGGCGAGAGGCCCATGTCGGGGATGGTCGTGATCAGCACCTTGGCGCCCAGCGACGCGATGCGGTTGACCTGCTTCGCGAGCTCGACACCCTCGGCATCGACGTTGGCCAGCAACTGGTCTTCGCCGATGGCCGGGTACTGCGAGAACTCGCTGATGATGTCGTTGACGCCGATGAAGACGGTGACCAGATCGGTCGACGCGAAGCCGCCGTTCGTGACGTGCTCGTCGATCTGCGCGGAGAGGTCGGCCACGCGCGCGCCGGGCGCCGCGTAGATCCGGCTGGCGGGGTCGGTGAGGAAGCTCGGGCACTGCGGGAACACCAGCCCGTAGATCGCGGCGAGCGACTGGATCCACAGCGGCGCGCTCGTGCAATCGACCGCCGTGCTGCCGGTCGAGAGCAGCGAGTTGATGGTGTACTTGCTGCCGTTGGCCGTGATGACGCTCGACTCGTCGCCGAAGGCGATCACGCGAGTCGCGGTGAAGCTCGACGCCTGCGTGCCGCCACCGCACGAACTCAGCAGCGCCGATGCCAGCACGGCGCCCGCGAGCAACGCGGCCCGGCCCAATCGATTCACATTCGACGACATCATTCAATACTCCGAAAAACCAGCGTGTGGGTGGGCGACAAGGAAGAGGTGAGAAGCGAGGTCAGGCCGCGGCAGCGCGCCGCAGCCGGTCGCGCACGCCGTCCCATTCGGGATCGACGGGCGGCTCTTCGACCCAGATGAGTTGCGCGCCTTCGTCATCGAGTTCACGCAACACGGAAAAAAGTTCATGGGCGGCCTGATCGGGCCGCAAGGGCATGCGCCTGTGACGCACACCGTCCGGCGCGCCCAAGGGCACGGTGCGCGAATATACCGCCAGCTTCAAAGGCTGCTTGCCCAACATTTGCAAAGCCGCTGTCAACATTTGTTGCGGCATCAGGCGCAGCGTGGCGTTCGGCGCGTAGTGGGCGGCGAGCGTGCCGGGCGCGCGCGGCGCGTCGGCATCGGCATCGCGCAGCGGCTCACCGGCCGCTTCTTCGATGCGCGCGCGCGAGATCACACCCGGGCGCAGCAGCACCGGATGGCCGCGCGTGCAGTCGACGATGCTGGACTCGATGCCGAGTTCGCAGGCGCCGCCGTCGAGCACCGTCAGCGCCTCACCGAACTCCGCCACGACATGCGCCGCCTGCGTGGGGCTGACGCGCCCGAAGCGGTTCGCGCTCGGCGCGGCCACGCCCGGCACACCGCGCCGTGCCGCGGCCGCGAGCAAGGCCTGCGCGACCGGGTGCGACGGGCAGCGCAGGCCGATGCTGGCCTGGCCGCCGGCGGCCGCGGTGGCGGCGCCTTCGGCACGCGGCAGGATCAGCGTCATCGGGCCGGGCCAGAACGCATCCATCAGCCGGCGTGCGACCGCGGGCACCTCGGCGGCGAAGGCGCGGGCCTGGTCCGCATCGGTCACGTGGACGATGAGGGGATGGTTCGCGGGCCGACCCTTGGCATGGAAGATCTTGGCCACGGCCGCATCGTCGTCGGCGCGCGCGGCCAGGCCGTAGACGGTTTCGGTCGGCATGCCGACGAGCTCGCCTGCCGCGAGGCATTCAGCCGCGCGCTCGACAGCGCCCGCATCGAAGCCATCCAGCAGCATGCGCGTCTACCAGGCCGCCATGCCGAGCAGCGCGGCTGCCGCGCGCGCGTTGCGCTCGGCCAGCTCGGCCGTGGCCGCGGTCAACGTGAGGTGGCCCATCTTGCGGCCGGCCCGCGCCTCGGACTTGCCGTAGAGATGCAGATGCGCGCCCGGCAAGGCCAGCACGCGCGCCCAGTCGGGCTGGCCGTGCGCGGGCCACAGGTCGCCGAGCAGGTTGAGCATCACGCAGGGCGAATGCTGGCGCGGCGCGACCAGCGGCGCGCCGGTCATCGCGCGCACCTGCAGATCGAACTGGGAGACGTCGCAGGCATCGATGCTGTGGTGGCCCGAGTTGTGCGGACGCGGCGCCATCTCGTTGGCCACCAGCGCGCCATCGCGCAGCACGAAGAACTCGACGCACAGCACGCCCACGTAGGCCAGCGTCTGCGCGACCTGCCGGGCACTCGCGATCGCGCGCTCGCGCACGTCGGCGGCCACATCGGGCGCAGGCACCGTGGTCACCGCGAGAATGCCGTCGCGGTGCAGGTTCTGCTGCACCGGCAGATGCACGATGTCGCCGTCGGCGCCGCGCGCCACGATCACGCTGATCTCGTGCGCGAGCGGCAGCATCTTCTCGAGCACGCAGACCACGCCGCCGAGTCGCGACCACGCCGCCGCGAGCTCGGCCCGCGTGGCAACGCGCACCTGGCCCTTGCCGTCGTAGCCCATGCGCGCGGTCTTCAGGATGCCGGGGAGCAGGTCGCCATCGACGGCGTCCAGATCGGCGGCCGAGGCCAGCACCGCATGCGGCGCGCAGGCCACGCCGCTGCGCACGAAATGGGCCTTCTCGGCCGCGCGGTCCTGGCAGATCGCCACCGATGCCGCACCGGGTGCGACAGGCACACGCTGCGCCAGCGTGTCGAGCGCGCTCGCCGGCACATTCTCGAATTCGGTGGTGACGGCGGCGCTCACATCCGCCAACTGCGCGAGGCCTTGCAGATCGAGGTAGTCGCTGCGGATGTGGTGATGCGCGATCAGACCCGCCGGGCTCGCCGGATCGGGATCGAGCACCGCGGTGGCGTAGCCCATCTGCTGCGCCGCGTGCACGAACATGCGTGCAAGCTGACCGCCACCCATGACGCCCAGGGTGGCGCCGGGGGCGATGAACGGGGTCGTCATGTGAGATCGGCGCTCATCGCTCGGGCGGCTTCGGTCTGTTTGGCGCGGAAGGCGTCGAGCTTGGCACGCAAGGCGGGGTTGTCGGTGGCGAACATGGCCACCGCGAACAGGGCGGCGTTCGCAGCGCCGGCGGTGCCGATCGCGAACGTGGCCACCGGAATGCCCTTGGGCATCTGGACGATGGAGTGCAGCGAATCCACGCCCTGCAGATGCCGGCTCGCGACGGGCACGCCCAGCACCGGCACGGTGGTCTTGGCGGCCAGCATGCCCGGCAGATGCGCCGCACCGCCGGCCCCGGCGATGATGGCCTTCAGGCCGCGCGCGGCGGCGCCTTCGGCATACGCGAACATGTCGTCGGGCATGCGATGGGCCGAGACCACACGTGCCTCGAAAGGGATGCCGAACTCGGCGAGAATCTCGGTGGCCGCGCGCAGGGTCTCCCAGTCGCTGCTGGAGCCCATCACCACGCCGACCACCACAGGGGCGCTGCTCACGGCTCGCTCCAGGATGCTGATGAACCTTGAATTGTAGGTGGCACGGTGCCACCTGTTGCGGCACGCGAACCATCGCCCTGCGCCTTACCCGGATCACGACCCATGCTCGACATCACGCTGCAAAACTTCGAAGCCGATCTCATCACCGCCTCCAAGGCGCAGCCCGTGCTGCTCGACATCTGGGCGCCCTGGTGCGGTCCGTGCAAGGCGCTGGGCCCGGTGCTCGAAAAACTCGAGACCGCCTACGACGGCCGCTTCGCGCTGGCCAAGCTCAACTCCGACGAGCAGCCCGAGATCGCCGGCCAGCTCTCGCAGATGTTCGGCGTGCGCAGCATCCCGTTCTGCGTGCTGTTCAAGGACGGCCAGCCGGTCGACGGCTTCGTCGGCGCGCTGCCCGAAGGCGAGGTACGCCAGTTCCTCGACAAGCACGTGGCGAGCGAGGAAGCGCTCGCGGCCGAACAGGACATGGCCGAAGCGCAGGCCCTGCTGGAAGACGGCGACATCGACAGCGCGCTCGAGAAGCTGCAGGAAGCCGTGGCCATCAACCCCGCCGACGACACCGCGCGCTACGACTACCTGCGCGCCCTGCTCGGCGCCGGCCGCGTGGCCGAGGCGCGCCGTGCCTACGACCCGGTGGCGTCCAAGGTGATGCAGGACCCGCGCATCGCCGCCTGCGGGCACTGGCTCGCGGCCTGCGAGGCCAGCGCGACCGGCCGCACGCCGGAGGCGCTCGCGCAGGCGCTGGCCGCGAACAAGCGCGACTTCGACGCCCGCTTCGAACTCGCGCAACACCATTTCGCGGCGCAGCGCTTCACCGAGTGCATGGACGAGCTGCTCGAGATCCTGATGCGCGACAAGGCCTGGCGCGACGAGCTCGCGCGCAAGACCTACGTGGCGGTGCTCGAGGTGATGAACGTGCCGCAACGCGCCGCGGCCCCCGACCCGTCGGCGACCAAGAGCACGCTGGAACTCGGCGGCAAACTCGTCGCGGTGCCGTCGAATCCGGTGATCGATTCGTACCGGCGCAAGCTGAGCATGGTGGTGTTCTAGGCCAAGCGCTAAGCGCGGCGCGCCTCGCCGCGCTCGTCCAAGCCCGCCAGCAATTCGACGGCCTGCGCCTGGACGGCCGCGAACTGCCGCCAAGCGAGCGCCGCGGCCGCCTGCTGCGATGCGTGGCGCGCGTCCGAGAGGATCTCGAACGCCTGCGCGAGACGGCTGTGGGTCGCGGCACGGTCGTCGATCTGCGTGTCGTCGCTCAGGCTGGTCAGCGAGGCTTCGGCGCATTGCAAAGCTTCGTCGCGCTGACCCAGCATGGCGTGGCACCAGGCCTTGTCGGCGAGCAGATTCGCCTGCAGGCGTGCCGGCTCCCTGGCCGCCGGCAGATGGCGCCGGTACAGCGCGAGCGCGGCGTCGGCATCGCCGTGCAGCGATGCGATCTGTGCCTTGAGCATGGGCTTGAGCTCGCTCCAGCTGGTGTCGCCGGCCAGCAGATCGAGGCTCTCCGCCGACTCGGCGCTGAGCAGCGCGTGCCGGCCGGCGTGGGCCTCGCCATCGCCGGCCAGCACGGCCTGGCGGAACATCAGCATCCGAAGCCACGCCGAGTTGTGCAGGATCGCGCGCACGGTCACGTCGTCGCCGCGGTCGGTCGCGCAGATGCGCGATCGGTCGTACCAGGGCTTGGCCAGATCGAGCCGGCCGGCCAGATGCAGCGCCTGCGCCGCGACCAGCGTCGCCCGCGCGCGGGCCGCGTGGTTGGCGTCGTCGGCGTGTGTCAGCGCCTCGCGCACATGGCCGGCCAGCGTGACCATGTCCAGGCGCGAATAGGCCCAGTGCGCCAGCCATGCGGCACACAGCGCACGCGACTGCTGCCGGCCCGATGCGACGCTGAGCGCGTAGGCACGCTGGACCTTGTCGGTGTCGTCGGAGCCCACAGTGTCGAAGAACGAGATCAGGCCTTCGGCGAGGTGGATCGCGATGCTGATCTCGACATGCGGCGTGGCGCCATAGCGCGCCTGCAGTTCCGCCATCGCCGCGCGGGCTTCATCGCAGCGACCCAGCCGCGCCAGATAGGCGGCGCGCTCTGCGCGCTTGCAATCCGATTCGAGCAGCGTGGCGGCAGACGCGATCTCGGCGTCCAGCCGCTGCAGCAGGCGGGAAGCGGTCACCGCGTGAGGCGCGTCAGCGCTTCGCGGTAGCGCTCGGCGGTGTGCGCGATGACCTCCGGCGGCAGCGCGGGTGCGGGCGGCTTCTTGTTCCAGGGCTGGCCGTCGACCCGCGCGGCCTCGAGCCAGTCGCGCACGAACTGCTTGTCGTAGCTCGGCGGGTTGGCGCCCTCGCGGTAGTCGTCGAGCGGCCAGTAGCGCGAGGAGTCGGGCGTCAGCACCTCGTCCATCAGCACGAGCTGGTCGTCGGCATCGAGGCCGAACTCGAACTTGGTGTCGGCGATGATCATGCCCTTGGTCAGGGCCAGCGCCGCGGCGGTCGAATACAGCGTGATCGAGACCTCGCGCACGCGCGTTGCGAGCTCGCGGCCGATGATGTCGCTCATGCGCGCGAAGTCGATGTTCTCGTCGTGGTCGCCCATCTCGGCCTTGGTCGCCGGCGTGAAGATGGGCTCGGGCAGCTTGCTCGCGTTCTTCAGGCCCGCCGGCAGCGAAACGCCGCACACCGCCTGGTTCTGCTGGTATTCCTTCCAGCCGCTGCCGGCCAGGTAGCCGCGCACCACGGCCTCGACCGGCAACGGGCGCAGGCGCTTGACGAGCATCGAGCGGCCCTTGACCTGCGCGCGCTCGGCGGCGGTGACCACGCTCGTCGGGTCGTCGCCCGTCAGGTGGTTCGGGATGATGTGGCCGAGGTGCGCGAACCAGAACATCGCCATCTGCGTCAGCAGCTCGCCCTTGCCCGGAATGCCTTCGCCCATCACCACATCGAAGGCACTCAGCCGGTCGGTGGCCACCATCAGCAGGCGATCGCTGCCGACCGCGTAGTTGTCGCGCACCTTGCCGCTCGCCAGCAGCGGGAGAGAGGTGATGTTCGTGGTGAGCAGTGCGGCGGGCATGGCGTCCTTTCAGTCGAGCGCCAATTGTAAGTAAGGTCTCCTGCGCGCCAGAACGCGTCCACAAAAGCAAAACCCGGCCGGAGCCGGGTTTGGCACGCGGGGAGCGACGCGTCAGACGACCATCTGCGCCAGTTCGCCCTTGGCATAGCGCTGCGCGACCTGCACCAGCGTCTGCGCCTTGATCTTGGCGGCCTGGCCTTCGCAGCCGAACTCCACATAGCGCTGGCGGCTGATCTGCTTGGCCGCTTCGCGCGCCGGCTTGAGCCATTCGCGGGCATCGAACTTGTCGGGGTTCTCGGCCAGGAACTTGCGCACCGCGCCGGTCATCGCGAGACGGATGTCGGTGTCGATGTTGATCTTGCGCACGCCGTGCTTGATGGCTTCCTGGATCTCCTCGACCGGCACGCCGAAGGTCTCCTTCATCTTGCCGCCGTACTGGTTGATGATGGCCAGCAGGTCCTGCGGCACGCTCGAGGAGCCGTGCATCACCAGGTGCGTGTTCGGAATGCGCTTGTGGATTTCCTTGACGCGCGAGATCGCCAGGATGTCGCCGGTGGGCTTGCGCGAGAACTTGTAGGCGCCGTGGCTGGTGCCGATCGCGATCGCCAGCGCATCGAGCTGCGTGGCCTTGACGAAGGTGGCGGCCTCTTCGGGGTCGGTCAGCATCTGGCTGTGGTCGAGCTTGCCGACGGCGCCGATGCCGTCTTCTTCGCCCGCGTCACCGGTTTCCAGATTGCCGAGGCAGCCCAGCTCGCCCTCGACCGTGACGCCGACCTTGTGCGACATCTCGACCACGCGGCGCGTCACCTCCACGTTGTAGTCGAAGCTCGCCGGCGTCTTGCCGTCTTCCATCAGCGAGCCGTCCATCATCACAGAGCCGAAGCCCAGGTTGATCGCGCCCTGGCAGATCGCGGGGCTCTGCCCGTGATCCTGGTGCATCACCAGCGGAATGTGCGGCCAGCTCTCGACCGCGGCCTGGATCAGATGCTTGATGAAGGGCTCGCCAGCGTACTTGCGCGCACCGGCGCTGGCCTGCAGGATCACCGGCGCGCCGACCTCGTCGGCCGCCATCATCACGGCCTGCACCTGCTCCAGGTTGTTGACGTTGAACGCCGGGATGCCATAGCCGTTTTCGGCGGCATGGTCTAGCAGTTGGCGCATCGAGACGAGTGGCATGAAGACCCCCTGAAAGTTGGTATGAAACCGTTCTGTAACTCGCTGGAATTGTAGCGAGCGGGGTTCGCGGAACTCAGCCGACCCGCTCCGCGCGGTAGCCCTGCGCGCGCATCGCCGTGAGAATGGTCTCGATGTGCGCCGCGCCGCGCGTCTGCACCACGACCTCGATCTGCGCCCGCTCCACCGACAGCGACGAGAACGCGCGCTGGTGCTGCACCTCGTCGATGTTGGCGCCGAGCTTGCCGAGCAGCGTGGCCACATCGGCGAGCGCGCCGGGCACGTCGCGCACATCCAGCCGCAGCCGCGCCAGGCGCCCGCTCTTGACCATGCCGCGCTCGATGATCTCGGCCAGCACCAGCGGCTCGATGTTGCCGCCGCACAGGATCAGGCCCACCTTTTTGCCCTTGAAGCGCGCCGGGTGCTTCATCAGCGCCGCGAGGCCGACGCCGCCGGCGCCTTCGACCACCGTCTTCTCGATCTCGAGCAGCATGAGGATGGCCTGCTCGATGTCGTCCTCGCCGACCAGCAGCACGTCGTCGACGCGGTCGCGGATCAGCGGCAGCGTCAGCGCGCCCGGCACCTTCACCGCGATGCCGTCGGCGATGGTGGCCTGGCCGCTCTCGTGCTGCTGGCCGTGCTTGGCGTTCCACGCGGCCGGGAAGCGCTCGGTCTGCACGCCGATCACCTCGATGCCGGGCCGCAGCGCGCGCGCCGCGGTGGCCACGCCGGAGATCAGGCCGCCGCCGCCGATGGCCACGACCAGCGTGTCGATCTGCGGCTGCTGCGCGAGCATCTCCAGGCCGATCGTGCCCTGGCCGGCCATCACCGCGAGGTCGTCATAGGGATGCACCAGCGTCAGGCCGCGCTCGCGCGCGAGTTGCAGGCCGTGGGCACGCGCGTCGTCGAAGGTGTCGCCCTCGAGCACCACGCTCGCGCCGAAGCCGCGCGTGCGCTCGACCTTCACCGCCGGCGCGAAGCGCGGCATCACGATGGTCGCCGGAATGCCCATGCGCTGCGCGTGATACGCGACACCCTGCGCATGGTTGCCGGCCGACACCGCGAGCACGCCGCTGGCGCGCTCGGCCGCACTGAGCTGGGCCATCTTGTTGAGCGCGCCGCGCTCCTTGAACGATGCGGTGAACTGCAGGTTCTCGAACTTCAGGAAGACCTCGCAGCCCGTCATCGCCGACAAGGTGCGCGAGGGCATGCACGGCGTGTCGATGATCTCGCCGCGCAGGCGCTCGGCGGCGGCGCGGATGTCGGTGATGCTCAGCGAAGGGAGTGTGGTGACAGCGTCCATGGTGCATTGTCGCGCGCGCAGCGGCGGGCGATCCGCGCTGCGATCCGCACCCCAATCCGCACCGCGGCGCAGGGTCGGACACCGCTGGAAACGACCTGCCGCGCCGGCCTTCTGTAGCCTGCGCCCCTTGTCGTACACAAGAAGGACTTGCTCTCATGAACCACCACCGCATCCGAACCACCGCCTGCCTGTTGCTCGCCGCGCCAGGCATGGCGTTTGCCCAAGCCCAGGCCACCGTGAAGCCAGACGGCGAGTTTCGATACGCACTCGGCCTGGCCGCGAGCTACGCATCGGGCAACACCAGCTCGTCCAGCGTCAACATCACCGGCGACGGCGTGCGCGCCACCGCCGGCAGCAAATGGGAGTTCGGCGGCAAGGCGGTGTGGGGCCGCATCGACGGCGTGACCACCGCCGAGAACCTCGCGCTCGGCACGCAGTACGACCGCGACTTCACGCCCGAGTGGTTCAGCCTGACCAAGGCCGACTACCTGCGCGACAAGCTCGCCAACGTCGAAGGCCGTTACTCGCTGTTCGGCGGTGTGGGCCGCCACGTGATCAAGACCGACACGCTGACCTGGGACGTGTCGGCCGGCCTCGGCTACACCGAGGACCGCTACGTGAACGCGGCCGACGTGAAGGGCGAACTGCGCACGAGCTACGGCCGCGCGGAAGTCTTGCTGGCGGAAGAGTCCAACCACAAGTGGACCGACACGACCACCTTCCACCAGAAGCTGTCGCTGTACCCCGCGTTGCGCAGCGGTGGCGGCTACCGCGGCGTGTTCGACTCGGGCCTGTCGGTCGCGATGACGAAGACGCTGAGCCTCACGGCCGGGCTGAACTATCGCTACAACAGCGATCCCGGCGAGGGCTTGAAGAAGGGCGACACGCTGTTCGTCACCGGCATCGCGATGAAGATAGATTGACGAGCCCCTCGCGCGACGACTACGTCGCGCGATCCAGTCACCCCACCCGGCAGACCTTCAGCATGTTGGTCCCGCCCGGGTGGCCCATCGGCTCGCCGCAGGTGATCGCGTAGGTGTCGCCGGTCTTGAGCACGCCGCTCTGCACCAGCAGCGCCTCGGCATTCGCGAGCGCTTCGTCGCGGTCGTTGAAGTTGGGCATCAGCATCGGCGTGACGTTGCGGTACAGCGCCATGCGGCGCTGGCTCGTCACCTGCGAGGTCAGGCCGTAGATCGGCACGTGGATCTTGTGCCGGCTCATCCACAACGCGGTGGAGCCCGATTCGGTCAGCGCGAGGATGGCCTTGCAGCCCAGGTGGTAGGCGGTGAACAGCGCGCCCATCGCGATCGACTGGTCGATGCGTGCGAACTGCTTGTTCGTGAAGCTCGCGTCGAGCGAGATCTCCTCGGCGTTCTCGGCCTCGACGCAGATGCTGGCCATCATCTCGATGGTCTCGACCGGGTACTTGCCGGCCGCCGTCTCGGCGCTCAGCATCACCGCGTCGGTGCCGTCGAGCACGGCGTTGGCCACGTCGCTGACCTCGGCGCGCGTGGGCACCGGGTTCACGATCATCGACTCCATCATCTGCGTCGCGGTGATGACGACGCGGTCCATCTCGCGTGCCATCTTGATCATGCGTTTCTGCAGCGCCGGCACGGTCGCGGTGCCGACCTCGATCGCGAGATCGCCGCGCGCGACCATGATGCCGTCGGAGGCGCGCAGGATGTCTTCGAGCGCGGGGATCGCCTCGCTGCGCTCGATCTTCGCGATCAGCTGCGGGCGATGGCGCCACGGTTCGCCGGCCACGTTGGCGAGCTGACGCGCCATCTCCATGTCGGTCGAGGTCTTGGGGAAGCTCACCGCGAGGTACTCGCACTGGAAACTCATCGCGGTCTTGATGTCTTCCATGTCCTTCGCGGTGAGTGCCGGCGCGGTCAGGCCGCCGCCGGCCTTGTTGATGCCCTTGTTGTTGGACAGCACGCCGCCCACCACCACCGTGGTGTGCACCTCCTGGCCGCGCACCGCATCGACGACCAGCTTGAGCAGCCCGTCGTTGAGCAGCAGCACGTCGCCGGCCTTCACGTCGCGCGGCAGTTCCTTGTAGTCGAGGCCGACGCGTTCGTTGGTGCCGAGCGTGGTCATCGCGCCGTCGAGGATGAAGACCTGGCCCGGTTCGAGGATGGTCTTGTCGCCCTCGAACTTGCCGACACGGATCTTCGGTCCCTGCAGGTCGGCCATGATGGCGATCTCGCGGCCGGCGCGCTGCGCGATGCTGCGGACCAGCGTGGCGCGGTCGATGTGGTCCTGCGCGGTGCCGTGCGAGAAATTCATGCGCACGACATCGACGCCGGCGCGGATCATGCGCTCCAGCACCTCCGGCGAACTCGAGGCGGGGCCGAGCGTGGCGACGATCTTGGTGGCGCGGGGCATGTCTTGTCTCCTGTCTTCGTTGTGGCCGCGATTATCGGAGTCGTGCGCCCGTTACGGCGCAGTTACCGTGGCTCTGCGCAGAATGATTGTTATGCGGCCGGTCCTGCGGCCGCGCGCTTCTGCAGGATCTCGAACGCCGGCAGCGTCTTCCCCTCCAGCACCTCGAGGAAGGCACCGCCGCCGGTCGAGATGTAGCCCACGTCCTTCTCGATGCCGTACTTCGCGATCGCCGCGAGCGTGTCGCCGCCGCCGGCGATGCTGAACGCGCTCGACGCCGCAATGGCGCGCGCGATCGCCTCGGTGCCGCCGGCGAAGGCGTCGAACTCGAACACGCCGACCGGGCCGTTCCAGACGATGGTGCCGGCCTTCATCAGCTGATCGGCGAGCAGCTTCGCGGTGTCAGGGCCGATGTCGAGGATGAGGTCGTCGTCGGCCACATCGGCCGCGGCCTTCACGGTGGCCTTGGCATCGGCCTTGAACTCCTTCGCGGTGACGACATCGGTCGGGATCGGCACCGCCGCGCCGCGCGCCTTCATCGCCTCGATCACGGCCTTGGCTTCGCCGATCAGGCTGGCCTCGGCCAGACTCTTGCCGATGGGCAGCCTCGCCGCGAGCATGAAGGTGTTGGCGATGCCGCCGCCGACGATGAGCTGGTCGACGTTCTTCGCCAGGCTCTGCAGGATGCTCAGCTTGGTCGAGACCTTGCTGCCCGCGACGATGGCCACCAGCGGCCGCTTCGGCTGCGCCAGCGCCTTGGTCACCGCGTCGATCTCGGCCGCGAGCAGCGGGCCGGCGCAGGCGATGGGCGCGTACTGCGCGATGCCGTAGGTCGAGGCCTCGGCGCGGTGCGCGGTGCCGAAGGCGTCGTGCACGAAGATGTCGCACAGCGCGGCCATCTTGCGCGAGAGCGTCTCGTCGTTCTTCTTCTCGCCCTTGTTGACGCGGCAGTTCTCGAGCAGCACGAGCTGGCCCGGAGCCACCTTGACGCAGTCGACCCAGTTCGCGATCACCGGCACCTCGCGGCCCATCAGCTCGCCGAGGCGCGCGGCCACCGGCGCGAGCGAATCGGCGGGCTTGAATTCGCCTTCGGTCGGCCGGCCCAGGTGCGAGGTGACCATCACCGCGGCGCCGACCCTCAGCGCCATCTCAATGCACGGCACCGAGGCGCGCACGCGCGTGTCCTCGGTGATGTGGCCGGCATCGTCGAGCGGCACGTTCAGGTCGGCGCGGATGAAGACGCGCTTGCCGGCCACCCGGCCTTGCGCGATCAGATCGGAGAAGCGAAGAACGTTCATGGTGTGGGTCGGATGATGAAGTGGATGAATGCGGTGCGACTACCAGCCAAGCCCGGTGCGCAAGGCGACCATCACGAGCGTGCCGACGACGATGGTGCCGAGGATGCCACGGCGCCAGAAGAAGTAGGCGGTGGCGGCGAGCGTGGCCGGCAGGCGCGCGTCCTTGAAGGTGGTGAGCAGGTGGCCTTGTTGCATCACGACCTCGGGCACGACGACCGCCGCGAGCGCGGCCAGCGGCGCGTAGCGCAAGCCCTGCTTGAGCCACGCCGGCAGCGGCAGTTCGCGCTCGGGGAACAGGAAGAAGCCGCGCGTGCCGATGGTGATCACCGCCAATCCCAGGATCGCGATCACTGCTTCCCACGTGCTCACGTTTTGTCCTCCACCGGCTTTGCATCGACCGGCGTCACATGGTCCATCAACAGCCCCGCCGCGACGGCCGCGGCGATCGCGACGACGATGTTGAGCTTGAGCGGCAACGCGACCGCCGCCACCGCGGCCGCAGAAGCCACGCCCGCCGCGACCCAGCTCGCGCGGTCCGTCATCAGCGAGTACATCAGGCCGAGCAGCGCGAGGATGCCGGCGAAGCCGAAGCCCCATTCGGTCGGGATGGTGTCGGCCAGCAGCAGGCCGATCAGCGTGGGGAACTGCCACGACGGCCAGTTGGTCGCCACGCCGCCCCAGAAGTACGGCGATTGCTCGGGCGACGGCTTCGGATCGGGGAAGCGCGCCATGAACACGACGTAGTTCAGGTCGGCGGTGAAGTAGCCGTGCAGCATGCGCTGCCAGCGCGGCAGGTGCGCGAAATACGGCCGCCACTGCGCGCTGAAGATCACGAAGCGCAGGTTCACGCACAGCGCGATCGCCCACACCATCCAGATCGGCGCGCCGGCGATCACCAGCGGCAGTGCGGCGAGCTGCGCGCTGCCGGCGAACACCAGCAGCGACATCAGGATGGACAGCCCGAGCGACAAGCCGCTCTTGGCCATCGCGACGCCGGTCACCAGGCCCCACGCCGCGATGCCCATCGAGACACCGACCATGTCGCGCGACCCGCGCGCGAATTCGGGGTGGCGCCAGATGGGGCGCACCGACAGCTCTTCAGTCATAGAACCATTGTCCTACGACTGGCGCGAGCCGCTTCGGCTCAGAGCTTCTTCACGCGCCCGATGCCCGCGATCGACGAGGTGACGGTGGCCTCGCCGGTGTAGCCCACGCTGCCGCTGCCGGCCAGCGACACGGCCAGCGTCTTGCGCGCGTTGACGCGCACGTCGCCGCTGCCGGCCACGGTGACGGCCACGTCGTCGGCTTCGAGCGCGCGGGTGTCGGCCTCGCCGCTGCCGCTGATCTTCAAGCTGAGCCTGCCGGCGCGGCCGCTGAACTCCGCATCGCCACTGCCCGAGATCGTGACCGCCAGATCGTCCGTGCCGAGCTGACGCATCCGAACCCTGCCCGAACCGCTGACGACGATCTGCAGTGCCGCGGTCTTGAGCCCTTCGCAGACGACGTCGCTGGAGCCCGACAACTTGAGCGAGCGCAGAGTGACGAGATCGATGGTCGCGACCAGCGGCTCGCGGGTCGAATAGCTCGCGCCGTCCTTGGTGCCGATCTCCAGCGTGGGCACGCCGCCGCGGTCGACCACGCGGGTCTCGATCAGCGGCAGGATGTTGTCGTCGCCGCGCAGCTCGACGCCCTCGCGCGTGCCCTGGCGCAGCACGAGCTTGACCGACCCGCGCGTGGCGATGGCCTGGAAGCCGCTCACCGCGCGCGATTCGGTCTGCGCCTTGCCGGAGCCGGTCACGCCGCCCCAGCCAGCGAAATGAATCCGGAATGTGGAATCGTCGGCGTGCGCGGCCGGCGCGACCACGCCGAGCAGCGCAGCGAGCGCCAGCGACGCGGTGATCGACAGGGTCTTCATCATGGCGGGTCCTTCCGGTGTCTGGAAGTCGCCAATGTGCCAGCGGGCCGCAGGCGCGTCACCCCCGATGCGACGAACTGCAACAGCGCGCGACGGTCCGTCGCGGCGCCGCGGTTCAGGAGTCGTGCGCCGCCGCGGCCTTGCGCGGCTTGCCGGCGCTCTTGGCCGCGGCCTTGTCGGCCTTGTCAGTCTTCTCGGCCTTGTCGTCCGCCGCTTTGGCCTCGTCGGCATCGCCGGCGCCCTTGGCCACCTGCGTGGGCGGCACGCCCGCGAGCTGCGGCGCGACCGGGTCGATCTTGTTCTCGCGCATGTAGTCGTTCATGTCGCGCCAGCCGGCGAACACCGAGGCCTTGTCGGCCTTCTTGTTCATCATGTAACAGTCTTCGATCGCGCGGCCGGCATGCCGGCAGGCGCCGCCGATGGCCTTGCCGTCGGCTTCGCGCGCCGCGGCGATCTTCTCGGGCGATTCGATGCCCAGCTGCCCGGCGATCATGTCGCAGCCCGCCAACAGCGTGGTGGCGAGGACGATGGCGGTGAGGGGCAGGCGTGACATGGGCGGCGTTCTGGCAGGGTTCTGCCAGGGATATCGGCCGCCCCGGCGAACACTTGAGCGCTTCCGCTACCGAACACTCGATCGCTTCTGCGCCAGCAGCCAGTCGTAGAGATCCTTTTCCGCGTAGGCGCGGTCCCAGGCGTCGTGGCCCACATCCGGATAGACCGTGAAGCGCACGTTGCCGCCCGCGGCACGCACCGTGTCGACCATTTCCTGATCGCCGGCGAGCGGCACCGAGTCGTCGAGCGCGCCGTGGAAGGCCCACACCGGCAGACCGCGCAGGCGCTCGGCCCGGTCGCTGTCGCCGATGCCGCAGACCGGCGCGATGCCGGCGAGCCGATCGGGGTAGTCGACTGCGTAGTTCCAGGTGCCGTAGCCGCCCATGCTCATGCCGGTCATCAGCACGCGGTCGGCGTCGATCGGCAGCCGCGCGACCAGATCGGCACGCAGGGCTTCGAGCGCGTCGCTGTCCCAGGCGTGGTCGCTGGGCACCTGCGGCGCGACCAGCACGAAGGGGAAGGCCTGGCCTGCTGCGGCGAGTTCGGGCAGGCCATGCGCCTTGACCTGCGCGAGATCGTCGCCGCGCTCGCCGGAGCCGTGCAGGAAGATCACCAGCGGCCAGCCCGACGCCGGCCGCTCCGCATCGGCAGGCGGCATCCAGATCAGGTAGCTCAGCGCCACACGCTTGGCGACGACGGCGCTGAACTGCTGCACGCTTTCGCCGGCCGGCGGTGCGGCGATGCTGGCGGCGCCTGCCGCGGGGACGGTCATGGCCATCAAGGCTCCCAGCAAGATTCCCGGCCATATTCCGGGTCGGATTCCAGGCCGGATTCCAGGCAATAGGCGGCGCAGCGTCATCGGATGGGTTCGCGAGTCACCGCGGAATGATGCTCACTCGGGCCGGTGTGCGCAAGAGCCGGATCGCATCGGCCGGGCCGTCGACGACACGGCCGTCGACCTGCACCCGGGCGTCGGCAGGCCACGGACCGCGCAGCATGATGCCGCCGGGCGGCTGGCTGCGCAGCGCCTGCACCTCGACATCGACCCTGCCATCGGCGCCGCGCCGCGCCTTCCAGCTCAGTGGGCCGTACGGCGTGCGCAGGCCGGCTATCGCGACACCGGGGCCGTCCAGCCAGCGCATCGGCACACCCGCGGCCAGCACCAGCGCGTGTTCGCCCTCGTGCTCGTAGGCGAACAGATCGAGCACCGAGCGGATCTGGTCCGAGGCGACCCAGCCGTGCGGCATGTCGCCGAGAAAACGTGGCTCGCGCGGATTGCGCAGCACGACCTCGGCCCACTGGTTCCAGCCAGCCGGGCGGCGGTCTGCGTAGAAATAGCTCATCGCCTGCCATGCGCGCTCGCGCTCGCCCAGGCGCACCAGCGCGCCGACGTTGCGCCATTCGTAAGGCGTGTACGCGCCGTCGCCGTGGCGCCGGCCTGCGGCCTCGTCGGCGCGGCGCGCCTCGAAGTCGCGCCAGTAGCGCGCGAAGGTGTTGCGCACGAGCGCGTCGGGCAGCGTGCCCAGCAGGCCGCCTGGGCTCAACGCGATCGTGCTCGACGTCGGGTCGACATCTCCGCGATCGGCCGCGCCGAACAGCAGATCGGCGCCGTAGCGGCGTGCGCTTGCGTCGACCGAGGCGAGCAGGTCGGCGAGGAAGGCATCGCGCTGCGCGGTCAGGCGCGCCATATCGTCGTTCAGCCCGAGGCCGCGCGCGAGTTCGACCGCGCTGCGGTAGCCGGTGTGCGCCCACAGGTCGTCCCAGTACGCGTAGGCCGGCTTGTCGGAATAGCCTTCGTGGCTGATCGACGGTGGCATCAGCCCGAAGTACGCGGCGCGCTCGGGCCTGCGGTTGGCGTCCGTGCGTTCGGTGGCGCGCAGCGTCTCCATGTGCGCGATCGCGGCAGCCACATGCGGCCACATCGCGCGCGCGGTGGCGTCGTCGTGCGTGTAGCGCCAGAGTTCGGCGGCGGCGAACGCGAACTCGCCGTCGCTGTCGTTTTCGGGCACCGGGTCGGCGCCGCGCGCGGTCGCGCAGCAGGGCACCTTGCCGTTCTTGAATTGGAAGGGCGCATACCAGCGCAGGAAATCTCGCGCCTCCTGCTCGTGGCCCAGGCGCAGCAGCGCGGACGAGGTCAACGCGCCATCGCGTATCCACGATCGCGCATACGCGCGCGCACCGGGCTGCAGCGCCGGGCCGCTGCGGTTGACGAGGATGTGGCCGAGCGCGGTGCGCAGCGTGCGCGCGACGTCGGCCACCTCGGCCGGGCCGGCGATGCGCACGCGATCGAGCTTGGCGCGCCACTGCGTGGCCACCTGCGCGGCTGCGCGTGCGGCATCGAAAGGCAACGCGATCGCAGGCCCGGTGACCGGCAGCACGACCGCGATCTCGCGCCGTTCGCCGGGCCGCAGCACGAGCTCGTAGCGCAGCGTCGCGCTCGCGAAGCCGGCCGGCATCGGATCGATCTGCACGCTGCTCGGCGGCGCCAGCGGCTGCGCGCGCGGCAGGCCGTCGACAGCGAGCAGCCCGCCGTCCCACGCGATCGCATCGATCCCGCTCGCGCCGCCCGGGTTGGCGAGGAACTGCGTCGGCGGATTCGCCTGGAACGGGCGCCATGCCAGCGCGAGTGCCAACCGGCGCTCGCGGCGCCCGAGGTTGCTGACGGTGTAGCGCGCCACCGCACGCGCGGCCTCGGGCGTGCCATGGCCGAAGGCTTCGATGTCGAGCATCAGATCGTCGACGCGCCAGTGCACCGACGGCATCGGCAGATCGCCGTCGCGCAGCGTGTGCGTGATGGCTGCATCGGCCCAGCTCAGCGTGCGGCCGTCGGCGATCAGAAACGGTTCGAGCGCGCCGACGCCGGGCAGCGGTTCGACGACGCCGTCTTCGCTGAGCAACGACGCGGTCTGCGCACCGTCGACACCGAACACGGTCCAGTACGACTGCTCGCCGACGAAGGCGCGCGGGTAGGCGCCGCGCGGAGACTGCTTCGCGATCTGCATGAAGAACGCGTTCGCGCTGGTCGCGTCGATGAGCTCGACCGCCGGCGCGACACCAGCGCCGACGACGCGCACCGCGCGCGCTTCGGAATCGGGCAGCCAGTGGTGCTGCACATCGCCGTGCGCGCCCTCGACATGCCGCACACTGCGCCAGTGCTCGCCATCGTCGCTGAACTGCAGCTCGTAGCGCGACGCGCCCTGCCCTGGCGGCCAGCGCAGCGTCACGCCGCCGAACTCGCGCGGCTCGTCGGCCGAAGGCTGATCCGGCAGGCGGCGCAGCGTGAGCCGGTCAAAGCAGACGCTGCCGCGGCCCGCACCGCGGCCGGAGGCGATCACGAACTCGACGCTCGCGCTGCGGCGCAGCACGCGGTCGGTGGTCGGGCCCCAGGCGAACTCGATCTGGCGCTGGCGGAACTTCAGCGGCTGCCACTCGCGCGGGAAATGGAAGTCGGGCCGCTGGCCCCACCAGACGTTCTCGCCGCTCGCGTCGACGAGCTTGAACTGCAGCGCGTTCGGTGGCGCGTCGCCCTGCACATTCATCGCGAACTCGTAGCGCAGCGGCAGCTCCAGCGGCAGCGCGCGCTGCGCGGTGACGTAGCCGGTGACGTGGCCGAAATCGAAATCGATGCACAGCGCGCGGCCGTTCGGGCCATCGGCGCTGCGCAGTGCCGCCTTCACGTCGTCGGTGGCGGAGATGTGCCATGCCGACGCGTCGGCGAAATCGTCGAGCACGCGCTCCTGCGCTCGTGGTGAGGTCACGTTGGCCGCGAGCAGCAGCGCCAGCGCGAGGCGCAGCGCGGCCGTCATCCCTTCACGCTCCCGGCCATCAGCCCTTCCATGTACTGCTTCTGCAACGCGAGGAACAGCAGCAGCACCGGCAGCACCGTGACGACCGATCCGGCCATCATCAGCTCGTTGTCCTGCACATGCTCGCGCGACAGGCCGGCGAGCGCGACCGGCAGCGTGTGCAGCGAGTCGTCGGTGAGCACGATCAGCGGCCACATGAAGTCGTTCCACGCGCCGAGAAAGCTGAAGATCGCGAGCGTCGCGATGACGGGCTTGAGCATCGGCACGATGATGGTCGTGAACACGCGCAGCTCGCCCGCGCCATCGATGCGCGCGGCTTCGAGCAGATCGTCCGGGATGCCGCGCGCGAACTGGCGCACCAGGAAGATGCCGAACACGCTGGCCATCAGCGGCACCACGGCACCGGCGTACGAATTGATCAGGCCCATCGGCTTGAGCATCAGGAACAGCGGCAGCATCGCGACCTGCCCCGGAATCACGAGCGCACCGAGCAGCGCGCGGAAGATCGCGTCGCGGCCGCGGAAACGCAGCTTCGCGAAGGCATAGCCGGCCATCACGTTGAAGGCCACCGAGATGACAGTGCCCAGCACCGAGATCAGCAGGCTGTTGAGCAGGTAGCGCCCCATGCCGATGTTGCCGAACAGGGTCCGGTAGTTCTCCAGCGTGAACGCTTTCGGCAGGATGGGTGTGGGGATCACGCTGGATGCGCCAGGCGGCATGAACGAGACCGAGAGCATCCACAGCAGCGGGAACAGGCTCACCGCCGCAAGTCCCGCGAGCAGTCCGTTCACGATCCACACCGCAAAACGCGGAGTCATGACGACACCCCGATGGCCAGTCGCTTCATGCCGACTTCCCCTCCGGATCGCGATCGAAGCGGAGCAGCAGCTTGCTCAGGCCGAAGATCACGATGAACAGCAGGAACGCGACGGCCGACGCGTTGCCCAGGTTCCACCAGCGAAAGCCTTCTTCGTACATGAAGTACAGCACGCTGACCGTGCTGCGCAGCGGGCCGCCCTGCGTCATCACGTAGGGCTCGGCGAAGAGCTGGAAGTAGCCGGTCGTCGTCATGATGCCGACCATCACCAGCGTGGGCATCAGGATGGGCACCGTCATGTCGGTGAACTGGCGCAGCGGGCCGGCGCCGTCGACGCGTGCGGCCTCGTACAGATCGCGCGGCACGGCCTGCAGCGCCGCGAGCAGGATGATCATGTTGTAGCCGAAGTTCTTCCACGCCGAGAACAGGATGATCGCCGGCATGGACCAGTGCGGATCGCCGAGCCAGTTCACCGGGTCGATGCCGATTCCGGCCAGCGCCTGGTTGATCAGGCCGTAGCGCGTGTGCAGCAGGTAGCGCCAGATCACCGCGACCGCGACCACGGTGGTGACGACCGGCGCGAACAGCGCGGTGCGAAACAGACCGTGCCAGCGCGCGGCGCGCGCGCTCAGCAGCAGCGCCGCGCCCAGCGACAACCCGATCGACACCGGCACGCCGACGACGACGAAGTACAGCGTGTTGCCGAAGGCCTGCCAGAACAGTGGCGTCTGCAGCAGCCGCAGGTAGTTCTGCAAGCCGACGAAGCGCAGCGTCGACAGATCGGCCAGCGCGTAGAGATCGAAGTCGGTGACGCTGAGCGCAAGGCCTGCGATCACCGGCAGCGCGAAGAACACCGCGATCACGCAGAGCGCCGGTCCGGCCAGCACCCACGCGGCCACGCTGCGTTGACCCGCGTGCATCACGCGTGGCGCTCCCGCAGCCAGCGCCGCTTCTCGAGCAGCGCATCGACCCAGGCGTCGAGCTGGCGACAGGCCGCGTCTACCGGCTGCGTGCCATGCACGACGCGCTCGGCGGTGAGCTGCATCTCCTGGAAGATGCGCTCCCACTCGGGGATCTTGGGCGCGGCGCGCACGCGTTCGAGCTGCTGCGCGAAGGCCTGCGACGGCACGTCGTTCGCGAGCGCCGGCGCGCGCCACGCGCTGCGCCGCGGCGGCAGGTCGCCGGTGAGCGCGTGGAAGCGCTGCATGGTCTCGGTCTCGCTCAGGTAGGCGATGAGTTGCCAGGCGGCGTCCTTGCGCGGCGAGCCCTTGAACAGCACCAGGCTCGATCCGCCGGCGGTCGACACACCCGGGCCATCGGGGCCGGGCAGCGGCGCGGTCGCCCAGCGGTCTTGCGCGGATGCCGGCAGGCGGCGCCGGAACTCGCCGATGTTCCACGGCCCGGTGATGTAGAACGCGAAGAGGCCGCGGCCGAACTCGTCCCACACGTTGGATATCTGCGTGTCGTTCATCGCCGGCGCGAGGCCGTCACGGAAGATGCCGGCGTAGAAGTCGAGCGCGCGGCGAAACGCCGGCTGCGAGAACGCGCCGCGCGTGGCGTCGGCGTTGAGCAGCGGCCCTTGCTGCAGCGCGAGCGCGAACAGCGGATCGGGTTCGTTCAGCGGCAGCAGCGCGCCGAAGTTGCCGGCGCCGCCGCGGCGCTTGATCGCCTGCATCGCATCGCGCCATTCGGCCCAGGTCCGCGGCGCGCGCGTGTGGCCGGCGTCGCGCAGCAGATCGGTGCGGTAGAACAGCAGCCGCGTGTCCACGTACCACGGCAGGCCGAGCAGGCGCGTGCCGCTGCCACTCGCGGCGGGCATCAGGTTGGTGTCGAGGATGCCGGCGTAGTAGTCGTCGCGCGGGATGCCGGCCGCGGCCACGCGCTCGTCGAGCGGCTCGAGTGCGTCGAGCGCGCTGAACTCGGGCAGCCAGGTGTTGCCGAGCTGGCAGAGGTCGGGCAGCGAATTGCCGGCGTAGGCGGTCAGCAGCTTCTCGTGCGCCGCGGTCCACGGCAGTTGCTGCACGCGGACGCGCACGTTCGGATGACGCGCATAAAACGTCGGCAGCAGTTCGGCGACCACCTCCGCTTCGCGGCCCATGGCCCAGAAGTCGATGGCGCCATTCGGGTCGTCGCGGCGACCGCAACCCGCCGTCGCGCCGGCGATCGCCAACGCACCAGCACCGAGCTGTCGCAGCACGCGACGCCGTGGACCGCGCGACGCAGGTGCCGGGCGCCGCTGCATCAGCCGGCCTTCGCGGCGTCCAGCCAGCTGCCCGAGAAGCCGGCGCGCATCAGGCCGCGGCGCAGCGGCACGCAGTTGCGCATGTCGTCCCACACGAGCTCGTTGCGGTAGTTGCAGATCATCGCGAGGATGGGGCCCTGGTCGATGCCGAGGTAGTCCTTCGCGATCCAGCCGAACGCGGGGTCGACGCGGCCATCGGAGAGCTTGGCCTCGGCCGCGGTGAAGCTGCGGTTGAACGAGTCGAAGAAGCCGTAGGTCGAGTAGATGTACTGGCCATAGCGCGCATGCATCTCCTCGACCGCGGGGATCACGATCTCGGGCGCGAACGGCAGCGACGACAGCGCTGCCGTGGGCGCGATGGTGCCGTCGTCCACCGTGTGCATGCGGCCGGCGCCGCGCGCGGAGTAGTCGAGGAAGTAGCGCGTGCGGCCGTTGCGGTCGAGCTGGCGCATCGTGCCCGGGCCGTCGCAGGCGGTGAAGCCCCAGACGTTGGCACCGTACTCGAACCAGCCGCTCGGGTTCGCGATCGCGTAGGCGCGCTGGCCGTAGACCGCGCGGCGCGTGTTCTCGAAGTAATCGATGCCGCGCTGGCGCATGGTCGCGTCCTGCAGGCCGCGGAAGTCGATCCACACATGCGAATACTGGTGACCGAACAGCGGCGCGAAGCTCAGGTGCTCGTAGCCCATGAAGCGCCCCCACGACCCGCGGTAGCTCTCCGACCACGCGCTCCACGCGCCCTCTTCGACCGGGTGCGTCGGCGAGCCGAGCGCCAGCAGCACCACCAGCATCGCTTCGTTGTAGCCCTGCCAGTCGTGCGGAATGAAGGCCTTCTCGGGGCTCCAGCCCATGCTGATGAACTGGCCGCGGACCTGCGCCCATTTCCAGTCGATGCGCCAGTAGATCGCGTCGACCGCATCGCGAATCTCCACCTCGTCCGGGTGCGCGCCATCGAAGTAGGCCTGCGCATGCAGCATGCCGGCCACCAGCAGCGCGGTGTCGACCGTGGACAGCTCGCTGCGGGCCGAGCGCAGGCCGGTCTTCATCTCGAGGAAGTGATAGAAGAATCCCTTGTAGCCGCTCGTGCCGCGCGGCTGCGCGCCCTGCGGCGCGTTGCGGAAGAAGCGCACCGTCGCCAGCACGCGGGCGCGCGCCTGATCGCGGGTGACGAAGTCGCGGTCGGCGCCGATCACGTACGACGTCAACGCGAAACCGATCGCCGCGATGCTGGCCGGCGACGGGCTCGGGTAGCGGTCCGGCACCATGCCGTTGATCGGGTTGCCGGTCTCCCAGAAGAAGTCGAAGGTGCGGCGCTCGATCTCCTCGAACAGCAGCGGCAGCGCCGGCTTGGTGGCCCCCGGCGGGTCGATGTCGGCGGCGGAGTTCGACACCGCATCGGCAATGCTCGGGTCGAACGCCGGGCTGCGCGCGCGCGCCGATTCGATCAGCGATTGGCAGCCCGCCAGCGAGCCGAGCGCGTGGGCGCTCCCCCAGATCAGCAGGCTGCGACGCGTGAGGGCCATGTCGCGCGGATCAGGGCTGGGCGTCGAGCGCGGCGCCGTGGCTCTTGATCACGCTGGCGTAGAAATGCGCGCTGTCCTTCAGCGTGCGCTGCTGGGTGTCGAAGTTGACGTGGACGATGCCGAAGCGCTTCGAGTAGCCGAGCGACCACTCGAGGTTGTCCATCAGCGACCACGCACAGTAGCCGCGAAGGTCCACGCCCTGTTCGATCGCATCGTGGATCGCGCGCAGATGGCTGCGGTAATAGGACACGCGCAGCGGGTCGTTGATCTTTCCATCGGCCGCGGCCGGCGGGTCGTAGAAGGCCGCGCCGTTCTCGGTCACGTACTGCGGGATGTTGCCGTAGCGCTGCTTCACCCACAGCAGAATCTCGGTGAGCCCCTTCGGATGCACCTCCCAGCCGGTGTCGGTGTAGGTGGACTGCGACTGCGGCACGACCGCGGTCTTCACCGGCCACGCGGTCTCTTCATGGCGGATCATGTCGCGCATGTAGTAGTTGACGCCGACGAAGTCGATCGGTTCGGCGATCAGCTTGTAGTCTTCGGCCGGCCACTCGGGCCAGGCTTCGCCGAAGATCTCTTTCATTTCGTCGGGGTAGCGGCCGAGGAACACCGGGTCCAGGTACTGCCGGTTCATGTAGGCATCGGCGCGGCGCGTGGCGGCCACGTCTTCCGGCTTGTCGGTGGCCGCGTGCTTGGGCGCGAGGTTCACGACCAGACCGACCTGGTGCTTGCCGATCGCGCGATACGCCTGCACCGCCTTGCCGTGCGCGCGCATCAGCTGGTGCGACGCGATCGGCGCCTCGAAGCGGTTCTTGTGCCCCGGCGCGAGCGCACCGTGCAGGTAGCCGCCGTCGGTCACGACCCAGGGCTCGTTGAGCGTGGCCCACAGCTTCACGCGGTC
>Ga0307510_10000427_pt1 | contig 40418 bp, 62 predicted proteins | sample 12_EM_MG_FD_207224 | JGI IMG/M metagenome (GOLD analysis project Ga0307510, IMG submission 207224) | Populus trichocarpa ectomycorrhiza microbial communities from riparian zone in the Pacific Northwest, United States - 12_EM | ecosystem: Host-associated > Plants > Roots > Unclassified | place...
CGTGCTGATAAGTCACGTGATGTACGAGTGGCGAAGGGGTCACGTGATGAGTCACGTGTAGGGTCATGTGATATGTTCCCACGGTCACGTGGTCTTGGAGTTACGGGTTTGTAGCTGAGACTGGGGGACGCGAGTACCGCTCGCGACACCCAGTGATAGGTGTCGTTTACTTGGACAAATTCAACAGGGGCATGTGATTTGTTTGGAAGGTCAACATAGTATCCATTGTTGCTGTTTTCTGATCCCTGGTGTTCAAAGTATGCATTTTTCTTGATGTGTGCTGGGAGATCGTCTTGTTGTCTCCTGTAAACTCATTTATATTTGTCTCCAAGTTTGCCGATAAGAACTACTGCTGCCAGGGTGTTAACTGGTGTTGTCCTGTGTTTCAAGGATGTTCAAGGAAAGCCTGACTTATGTTAAGGCCTATTGGACCTTAAGGTGTGACATGCGCAAAGATGAGATATGCAGTAGTGACAAAGTTATAAGGGTCGTAATTCCCTTAATAACCAAAATGACTTTGGAACATGATAAAGGTGAGAGGGTCACTAAGACCAATGTCTGGGTGAGGATAAAGAGGAATGGAAAGTATCTTCAAGGTGTTGAAGATAACTTCAAAGAAGAATAAAAGGGAAATGATTTGTTCAAGCAACAAGGACTGAGAACACAATAGATTGCAAACTAAGTCAGGCTTAAGGCCCAACTCTAGGATATAAGTCCAGCTTATATACAAAAGGGCAGCTACCTGACTAAGCGTACAAATAGAGAGAACAATGGAGTCACAGACAATAGGCATCACAGACCAATAGAGTCACAAACAATGGTGGTTACAGACTACCATAAGAAGGGAAGAATAGAAAATGTACAAATGGAGGGAACAATGAAGTTCCTGACATGATGGCTCTGTTGTACAGGTAAGTGGTCATGTGAGTTGAAGTCATGTAATTATATAAGTATATAATGGTCAAGAAAGAAAGAAAAATGTGGGCCAAGTGCCCAGGAGCATAACAACTAAAGTAACTGTGTGACCTTTATCTTTAAAAGGTAGACTCTAAACACTTACCAGTAAGTACTCAAGGTGAGTATTTACAATACATAGAGTCCATGCATAACATGAGACATGGATATGAACACATATCTTTTCTCCTCCATTTTAATCTATATCCTAATAAGAAGAAAAGATATAATAGAACAAATGAGGGTACAATTGTGATGAACATGGGCTGGAGAGGAAGTAGGGGGTGGTTTGACCAACTAGTTAGCCAAAGCTGTGACTGCACAAGTCACTGTGACCAATTGCTGTGACTTGACTCTGCTTTGGGCTGGTTTGGAGTCAAAGCTGCAGCAATACTACAATACTGCCACTAATGGGTTTGGCTGTATCAAATATCTACAGTGTTGCATTAAAACTATAGTGCTAGAAGTATGGTGAAGATCTAAATATGCTATAAAAATGCTACTACTTGAGATAATTCTAGTAGCTAGTAGCTATTACTGTCACCATCAGTTTCTGCTTGCCTTCTTTTCTTTGAGCTCTTTACTTTTAATGCCAATAACAAATCCCCTGTCAATAGAAGATCATGGTGGCTCCAAGACCCAAGATACATATAGGCACAAATAGATGATGGTGCAAGTTGGTTGCATATAAAGTGGAGTAGTTGCTGACCTTGAGAGAAGACATATTCTACTTCTGTTGATATTGCTATATATAATCTTAGCTATAATACAAAAGAAATAGAAAGGAACTCACCAGGAATGCTCAAATAATCCAATGCCATATGGTAGAGTGTAGGATATATGTGGCAGTTGTTATACCACCATTTCAGAGGGTCTATCACCTTTTCAACCTTACTCTGCAAATATATGTCTAGATCAGTGGCATGTGGACTAAAATGTTCACAAAATCTACAAAACTGTTTATATTGTTCTATATTGCTCATTAGCCAATGCCACAAAAACCAAAAGACTTTTACTTGCCTGATTGCTCCATTCCTCCATGTCACCATCACCCAGAATGTCCTCATTACTCTGGTAGTTGACAGCATACTCCTTCTGGACTAAGTTCTCTGCCATGTCAATCCAATCCTCTTTCCATTCATGCTGCCAGAAGTATTCTAGCTTGAGGCCAGGGTGTAAAACTGTAAAGGAAATAGTTAGCAGACATTAGGAATTAGAAGCTATTACCTTACCCATAGCAATCCTGTAGACTGATGAGAGGTCAGTTCTTGAGTAATACCAATCCAATTTTTTCTGGGCCAATTTCAAAGCAACAAGAATTGATGGATGATACTTCTTCTTTGTCTCAGGGTTGAGTGTGTTGTGGAGTCAGTCCATTGTGGGAATAATAGCAGCAATACTTGCTGCATTGCTGGAAAAGAAAAGAGTAGCCTTCTTATATTGCTATAAGAAGATAGCATTAGCATAAGTTAGTACAGAGATAATAAACTTACCTCAAGCACAGCAACTAAGTCTCCAATGATAGTCCAGTCACTATTATCAAGTTCATACTTCCTCAACTTCAGTTCCTTGTTTGCTATAATAGCATTGATTGGTTGTTGGTACTTGAGTGCCCATTCCATCATGTCATATGTTGAGTTCCACCATATGATAACATCATGAGAAATTAGATTTGGTTTGAACCCAAGTTGTATACAGATTGTTTGCCAGGCTGGGAGAGCAATAGTTGTCAAGTAAATAATCACAAATAATAATTGCTAGACCTACAATTGACAGTAAGTAAGATAAAGCTGGAACAGATCAGAACATACCTTGGTGACAGTCTCTCAAATATTAGATGTGTCCACCAAAACCTTTTCCCACTCTTGCTTATCCAACTGATTTAACTTATCAGTCTTATCGCTGTCAGCATCATCAGGTTTATCACCACCATCTAGGTCCTCTCCACTGTCACCATATATCTCTCTGTCACTATCCTCATCGCCATCCATTTCATTGTCACCAATAGCATTCTCATCCAGAAGCATCTGTACTTCATTATTAAGGTTGCTAGATTCCTCTTCTTCCAATGCTGGATTTGTCAAGGACATGCCCACATTGAATGGCTTGAGGAGGGTTTTGGTGGACAACTAAAGTGTATGGTTGAAGCAGCAAGCACAGTTAGCTTCTTCAAAGGAGTTTTTCATGAATGCAAGAGCAGCAGTCTGCATATCATTGGATATGGTATTGTTGGCATTCAGTGCAAGAATCTAAATAACAAATTGATAATCAGTACAATGCAGTCAGCTAAAGCCTAAACAAACCTTGTCTTTGAGCCCAAATTGTACAAGCATCTTCTAAAATGCTTTTGCCAATGTGAGGCTGGTGTGAGACTAAGAATGATATTGGCATCAATAATTGACAAAGCAAAAGTGAGTGCAAGTCATATACCTCAGCCACTTTGATGATATCAAGAAGAAAACCCAGCATATGGCCTTTATGCTTGAGGTGTACAGTCCATGCTACAAAGACCCAATGATTTGGAGATGACCAGGTATCCATTGCAAAGTGTAGCCATCCCATAATTTCCTATAGATAATAAGGCGTTAATTCTGATCAATAAAATAAAATAATGGTGACTACATACATGCAAAAGCTTTGCAATATGGTTACAACATATACAAAAGCATGCCTTGATATCCTGGGAAATAGTGGCTGGGCTAGGGAGCTTGATCTTGGGTCATCCTGCAGTAAGCAACTCATGTAACTCTTGGTCATTTATAATATGGACCAGTCAGTTGTTCTCAGTGATCCATTTGACAAGATGTACACTAAAACACAATCAGTTAATATGTCAACACAGTAGAAATATATCATACTGGACTTCCACATTAGTATGTAACCAATAAGAATGGTGCATGGGCTTTTGGCCCTAGGATGCAAACAAATGAAAGATGGAACCACTAGTTCCATCAATATCCATACCCTTTGTTCTGTTGTGCACTGCCTCTTCTCCAAAGCACCAGATCATATGATGTTGAAGATTTGCAGTTGAAGCCCTGTCCTTGGAATCTTGAAAGCAGCATATACCCCCAACAACCATCTTGCATTTCTGGGTGGTACTAGGGAAAAAGTGACACAGTTGGCCACCATGATACTAAACAGCAACATCATCCAACTTGAAGGATGAGTAGATGGGTGAGCACCAGGTCTGCTTGAGGGCTTCTAAATATGGTGGTTAAATAACAAGCAAAAAATTCAGAGTGGGTGCTTACTCAGTTCTGCCTTGGGGTCCACAGTGTCCCCATTATCTGCATCACTATCCATTGGATCTTCATTTGAGCTAAGTGACGCAATTGACAGGGGCTTGAAGGTCAAGCCTTTATCTATTACTAGTGATTAGCAAGCAGAAATGATTACAAAAGTATATCAAATACCTGAGCTACTGAAGATGCTTGGCAAACCTAAATGGATGCTCCCAGAAATGGGAGACACCTTAGAAGATGGTGTTGAAGCTTGTACACACTTGGATGACTGAACAATGGCAGGAACAGCTGCTAAGGGTTTTTTGACACCTTTCACACTGGAAGATTTGTGGGAGGTGATGGTGTTACTGGACAACTTCACCATGATGGCTAGAGAGAGGAGTTGGGTAAAATTCACCAAGTGAATAGTTTATGTACCTGGTGCAAACCTGAAATGTTGGATGAATAAAAGATATGGGTATTATAGTGAAATGAGAAAATGTAACATACAGGTACCAGCAAATGCAGTAAAGTGTGCAATTGGTCAACATGACGACAAGATAACTGTGCAAGCATAACAAATGGCAGTGGGACAATTCTATGGAGATGGCTATATCCTTTTGGAGTTAGCACAAATATGGGACAGAGATGGCAGAAGGAGCTAACCCATAAAATGGAGACTAGTAAAAGGGTGATTGGGCTTTCTGAGCTCCTAGTAGATAGTAGAATGTGCTGGCCTAATAGCGTCTATGTGTGCACATGCACTGTAGTAACAGCTCTGTCAATCAAAGACACAAAGATAATGAGGGGTGCTAATGATAAGATGACAAAGGCCATGATAATAACAAGGCAACATGGGGCACAGCAATGACAAGGTGATAAGGGAAGCAGCAATGATATGGTGATAAGGCACTTGGAGGTAGGTTACTATGACTTGTGAGTTTGAATGCAAGCTCCATGTTGTTCAGTATCACCAGAATATAAGGTATTATGGATTGCTTGTCCATGCTAACTTGAAGTATCTGATCTTTTATGTTTATGTATAGAACCTTGTTTGTCACTTCATGTTTGGTTACCACAAGATTGTGTTGCCAGAGATAGAGACCATCTTATCTACAACATATAGCCCACATTGCTCATCCATCCCTTCTCACTACCAGGACACTGCTGTTTTGAAGGACTAGAGAAGTGGATCAGAGACCCCACTGCTACTATGGCCATAACTTCCACTCGTTCATGCATATGGGATGAAGGTGTAGATGACAGCTAATCTATACATACAACACAAAATCGGCATAAGATTCACAAGACCAGTAGGCAGCTGGGTGCTTGAGTCCAACAAGAGTATGTTGCTGCCACCATTACTGGCCATTGTGATGGAAGGTGTTGAACCAACCAAGATGCCTGTCTTGGCTTGACAGATCTGTACCATGAGAGTGGTTTGTTACCATGGTGTTAGACACTAAGAAACCAAATTGGGTCTACACTATCAGGGCTTGAATCACTGTTGTTGGGGTAACACATTGCTTTTCAATGTCAAATAGCCTTCACTGTGTTTTTCAGTTAATAGATTGATAACTTTGCCCTTGGGGAGCCAGAAGGTATGTGCCTGCAGTCAACAAGAACTAAATCAGTGGAGGAAGCATTGAAAGCATGCTGAAACCAGTTGAAGAGGCATGTGGAAATGTCAAAGGTGGGTGCATAGTATGATGGGTCCAAACCCAAGTCACTGGCAGTGCCTATTGGTTTGGATCAAGCCCCATTAGTGCTGGTCAAGTGCTATTGAGCACATGTGCTGCTTGACAAGAAGGGTTACTAGATGATAAAGCATGCTGGCATGGGGCACTGGGCAGAGGTTGGCAGAGCAGGACAGATGGACACACCTGGAGTAGATAGGGATGGTGGAAGAAAAAGAGGGGATAGCAAAGAAGATAAGATAGTTTTGTATGATATTTGCTTCAGATGCCACAGGTTTGAGATATGCAAGCTTAATGAGCTTCTCTTCAAACATATGTTTGATGGGCCCTGGCACAGTGAGCTTGCTGGGCCTGTCAAAGTCACCAGATGTGACCTGGTTGATGGAAATGTTGGTGATTTGACCACAGAAGAGTAGATTCAGCTGTGTATTATCTGGATGCTGACTGTGCATAGACCAATGCCAGCAAGCGCCCTGCTCCCTGAAAACCCAATAGAGGCGCAAGCCTATGTCAAGACACAGGACAAGACCCAACAGGCCCTGAGCAACCAAATGGAATGTATCCATCCTACACCAAGGATCAGACCCGAGAACCATGGTAACCAACAAATAAACGAACACCTAAAAAAGGCCAGACTAAGGGCCAATATACGTATCACATCCCAGAACGTAAATGGGGCAGCCGCACCCTCCGAACACATGAACTATAAGGAAAAGTGGAAATCAATCAGCCAGATGATCCACACTGAGAAAATTGCAGTACTTGCCATTCAGGAATCACACCTTGACCAGGATATGGCTGAGCAACTAGGGAGGAGCTTCGAGAAAAACCTGAGAATACTGAACTCAGCCCACCCAAACAACCCCTGAGCAACAGCAGGAGTGGGTTTTGTCATCAACAGACAACTGATCAAACCTGACGAAATTGAAATGCATGAACTAATACCCAGAAGAGCAGCCATGCTAAAAATAAAATGGTTGAAAACCTGCGTCGCGACAATACTAAACATATATGCACCAAACGACAGAAGTGCACATGCCGACTTCTGGGCAAAAATCATGACAGAAAGACGTGCCAGACACCTCCCAATTCCAGACATCACTCTAGGGGACTTCAACATCACAGAAGATGCCATAGATAGACTGCCACCAAAGCTTGACAACGAATCTGCGATAGCGGCCCTAAGAGAGGTCAGGCATGAATGGGACATAAGAGATATATGGTGTTGGGCAAACCCAACAGAGAATGCCTTCACATATAGAGCGCAAACACAGGGCGACTGAATACAGGCAAGGTTGGACCAGATATACATATCCAAGAAGGTGGAACCATTCACTTTCAACTGGGAGATCAAGGAAACAGCCATCCCAACTGACCATGCGATAGTGTCCATATGACTCGCACCTAAAAACGCTCCACAAGTGGGGAAAGGAAGATGGATACTGCCACTAGCTCTCCTTGACAATGAAAAACTAATGGAGAAACTGGCTGAACAAGGCATTTCACTCCAGTCCAAAATCACAAGAGACTGTATTGAACGTACCGACCAGCAAATAGCCAACACCCAAACACACTGGAAGGTGTACAAAAACAGCATCCACAAAACGGCGAAAGAAGTAGCAAAAGAATGCTACCATAAGATCATATCCCATATCAAAGCGATTGAAAAAGATCTGAGAGAAACAAACAACAACCAGAACATTAGTACAAACAGAGACATACAAACACATGAGGCATACCTAGCCAGCCACCTAAAACACCTCAAGAAAAAAGAAGCCAGAAACTGGAAAGACCTCCTAAGCGCAAAACTGGCCAACCACAGCGAACGTCTAGGAGAAATATGGTCAGTGCTTGGAAAAGAGAAATGACCAAGAAACCCAATACATAGACTGAAAATCCCCAACACCACCCCCCCGCAATACAAACACAGCTTGAAACAGATGGCAGAACTTGCCCGTAACCACCATGACACCATGCAAGATGAGGACATAGACCAAAATATGAGTCTTGAAGATTATGACACCGCGCTCAACGACATACTGAATGATATCCCCGAGAACCAACACCTGGAGGAACCTGAAAGGACGACCATCAGTTGGAAGACCACAGAGGACCAAGTCTGCAGAGCACTCCACCGCACAAAAGACGGCACCACGACGGGCCTAGATGGTTGCCCATACGAACTATGGAAAGTGTTAGAAAAGCATCACAATAAACTAAGACATAAGAACAGACCAAGCTTTGACGTGATCAAAGCCCTCACCTACCTGTTCCAAGACATACAGGAACATGGGGTCGATGACAGGACCGACTTCACGACTGGATGGATGTGCCCAATCTTCAAAAAGAAAGACCCTACTAAAATCAGTAACTATAGACCAATCACACTATTAAACACAGACTATAAGCTCCTCACCAAGGTCCTAGCAATACAACTACTCGACCATGTCAACCATCTTGTACATCCAGACCAAGCAGGGTTCATCCCCAACCGATCAATATTTGATCATATATGCCTGGCAAAGGCAATTCTCAACTACACAGAAGTATCTGAGGAAGATGGTGCCATATTAGCATTAGATCAAGAGAAAGCATATGATAAAATACGACATGATTACCTATGGAAAACCCTCAAGGTGTTCTGCATCCCACAGCCCTTCATACAGACAGTCCAAGCCCTATACCACAACGCACACACCAAAGTCGCAATAAATGGAATCTTCAGTGACACCTTCAAAGTGAGACGCGGTGTCCATCAAGGCGACCCACTCTCTTGTCCACTCTTTGACCTAGCAATAGAGCCCCTAGCATGCTGCATATATGTGGACCCAAACATTAAAGGAATCATAATCCCTGGCATCGAAAATACGATAAAGATCACATTATTTGCAGACGATACCAACCTCTTCCTGAACAAGGACGACCGGATGGACTACATACAACAAACCCTAGATAACTGGTGCAAAGTATCAGGAGCCAGGTTCAACATCGAGAAAACAGAAGTCATACCGATAGGGAAAAAGTCACATAGAAGAACAGTACAAGTAACCAGGAAGATAAACCCCCAGGACGACGACCCACTACCTCCAAGGATCAGAATCACCAGTGATGGGGAAGCAGTAAGGATACTTGGCGCGTGGATAGGCAATGAAACCAATGACCAAACACCCTGGGAACTGATGCTTGACACTATCAAATCCAAGCTGAACCGATGGGAAAAAGTGCACCTCACACTCAATGGGAAACGCGTCATCATACAGGCAATGATAGGTGGCCACACACAGTTCCTGGCCAAAGCCCAAGGAATGCCATGACACATCAAAGAGGCCTTGACAAACATCATGAGTAAATTCATCTGGGACCAAGGCACAAAGCTGAGAATCGCCATGAACACCCTCCGATGCCCTATCCATGAAGGAGGACTAAACGTTCTTGACGTCAAATCCAGAAACAAGGCAATAGAGATCATCTGGCTAAAGGCCTACCTGAACTTCTCCCCCTCCCGCCAGAAATGGGCGACAGTCATGGACCACATCATACTAGCCACGGCACCACCCCAGTCTGTTGAGAAAGCAAGGGAAAATCCATTCCTGCAAACCTGGAAGGCCCTGCTCAAAGGCCCAAGAGCAAAACACCTAAACGGTGACATAAGAAGAATGCTAAAAACAGCACGAAAGTACCAAGTCAACCTCGCCATGATAAGAATGACACCTCACCTCTTAGCGCAGCTACCTGCATGGTACCATCTCTCTGCTGAACAGAAACCCATAGCCAATGCAAGGGCGAAATGCCTTCTCAAAAAGCACAACGTCTCCAAAGTTGCAGACCTAATCAAGTTGTCAGCACGTCTCTGCCACCCTGACCAACACTCGACTCACCAGAAGAACAGGAACTGTACATGTCATGAATGCACAAGAGACAGAGACATGGGATGCAGAAACCCACACAAATGTGCCGCCAAAGCCCTTACCAGGCTAAACCTCATACCCCCCAAACACAACCCGATGAAGCAGGAACCACCAGATGGGCTGTCACTGACAAAGTCACAAAAGCAAAGGAATGAACTAGCCAGGCACACCAATGGGGACATCACCTTCAACCCATCAATCACCTGTAAAGAAAGTCTTGCTGAATGCTTCCAGATCTTCACGGACCCAAACAGAAACCCCACCCAAATGGCCTGAAGATATAAGCACCAAGGACCAACCCCACGATGCAAAGAGATCACGGTGTACACTGATGGGGCCTGTATGAATAACAGCAAAAAGAATGCACATTGCGGGAGTGGAGTCTGGTTCGCACAGGGCGACCCAAGGAACAGAGCTCTTCGGATCCCCAGAAACGCCCAATCCAACCAGGTCAGCAAAATAGCCGCAGTCATTGCCACGATGGAAATAGTACCTCCCTACCAACCAGTCAGAATCTGCACAGACTCCAAATACGTCATCGACGGCCTGACAACTCATCTGGAAACCTGGGAGGACAACAGATGGATCAGCATAAAAAACGCCAAGATGTTCAGGAAAGTGGCACACTTGATGAGACATAGATTTGTGAGGACCACCCTGCATTGGGTGAAGGGACATGACAGGATCGAAGGCAATGAAGGCAGCAATACGCTAGTGAAACAGGGTGCGAACAAACAACACCCAGACCCCATGAACTTGGAGATCCCAGAAGATTTCGACATCCAAGGGGCGAAACTGCCAACCCTAACACAGGCCACCATGTACAAAGGGATCCTAGAATGGAAACAACCCAAACGAAGGAACACCACTGAGAAGAACATATGACTCACCTGCACAGCCATAAAAGGGATAACAGGCGAAATAGAAACCAACAATGCCATATGGAAAAGCACTAGGAAAAAGATGATCAGACCGCTTATACAACAGTTCCTTTACAGGATGATACACGGAACTCACATGATCGGAAAGCAATGGCAACACATAAATGGATACGAGGAAAGGAAAATGTGCACAATGTGCAATGAGACGGAGTCAATGAGCCACATACTGACACAATGCAAGGAAAAGAGCACTCAACTCATATGGGACCTCACAAAGAACCTATGGCCATACAGGAACATGCCATGGCCTGACATCACCCTAGGAACAATCCTAGGATGCAGCAGCATCAGCCTGCAACCAAGCAGACCAGGAAGACAAAACCAACGAAGGCAATGTACCACAGCTCACAAAGGACCAATCCATCTCTTCCAAATTCTCCTATCAGAATTGGCGTACCTGATATGGACTTTAAGATGCGAAAGAGTCATACAGGAGAAAAACCTCTCTGAGGGAGAGATCAGAGCAAGATGGCACTGCACAATCAACGAAAGGCTCACCATTGATAAGGTAACCGTGACAAAAATAATACGAACTGACAAATTCACAAAGCTAATAGAAGAAACCTGGGAACCAACCTTGAGTAAAATGATGGAAATACTGGCAAACCAGATGTACTATTGTGAGGTTTTAGTGGGTAGGACTGTGTGATGAGCCTGCCTGTAAGGTGGGTAAACACCACACTTTGAGCCCCACACCACCCCTATCCCAGGGGTGTACATAACTGCATTTTGCCCTCACATCCGGACCTCGGTCTGGCTATAGCGCGATAAGTGGGGCTGGTCTATCCTCCCACCGCTTATCACTTATTTCAGATAACAATCTCTATTGGGTGCAAACTACATAGACTCGCATCGAAATACAGCGCTTTCTAAAAAAGCTGTGTATTATCCTTGAAGTTTGATACAATCTCAGATGTGAGCACATGGACAGACTGGTCATCTTTGTTGTAGGGCTGCACAATGAGGTTCATGATGTTTGTGATTGACACATTATAATGCTGGAGGAATGTGGTCCACAAAAGAGCTGAAGGAAATGTTAAGTTGATGAGAGATGGCACATAATGCTAGCATACCTGGATGGTGCTTGGCTTGGTCCACTAGTAGCTCCAGGATCAATTGCCTGGGGAGAAGGCAGTGGGCATGCACTTCATCATTTCCTTTACAGCTGTGATAACTTGAGGGTTGTGAATGATGTGTGGGTGGGAGAGCAAGGTGAGGATGCATGGGGATGCATGGGATGAGACAATACCATAGTGTGAAGGTTGGCTCTGATCAGTGTGCTCAAGCCTGTGCCCACCAGGTTCCTGCATCTGGGCACCCACCAAGATGTGTGCTGCCTTTGATTCCAGCAACTAAGGCTGCCATACAAGGAAACAAAGAACTATATGGCATGCATCAGTTGATTATAAGAACATGCAAAAAAAGACAGACCTCACAAAGATGTGAAGATAAGTGTGCAAAAAAAGCGAAGACCACAAGGCATGTAAAGATATAGGAGTGGAGGTGTCCAGGGGAAGAGGAGGGGAACAAGTAAGGGCTGGACCAGAGGAGGAGCATGCGCTATGCAATGAGTGAGAATGGGATAAGTGGCAGGAGGATCAAATCAGAGGGGAAAACTTACAAATACTAATGGTGTGGTAGTAGGGCAGGTTGGTCTCAGGTCATAACTGCTGTTAAAGTAGGAGTATATGTAGTGGTCTGGGGTGCCTCATGCAAACACATAGTAAGGGTAACATCAAAAGTATTGTGGTGGCTTTGACTCCAAGCTGGCTTGGGGTCAGAGCCAAGATCAGTAAGCTAAGTGTTGGAAAGCAGAGTGAGTGTGTGCAACATCCTTGCTTTGCTTACCCTACTCACTACCAACCCCTTTTTTCTTTGTAGCCCCAGAATGGACAGTATCTTGGATGCTGATGCAAGAGAGTGAAGAAGATGGCATTAAGAATTCCTACCCACTTGATGGCAAATGTTATGATCCTGGGCCCTATTTTTCATTTTCCCCCTTTCACATGTGCTTGTTTTTGTGGTCTTGGTCACTTGTTCCCCACTTGTTCCCTTACATGCTGCTCAGACCACCACCCAGTCACCTAACAAGTCACCTGATGAGTCACTTGACCATTCCGCAGTCAATTATCACATGCCACTGCTCTGCAGTCCGCAGTCCCCATTGTTTACCCATTATGGATTGCCAGCTCACTGCCAGCTCATGATATACTATCTATAGACTGCCAGCTCATGATGAAGCTATACTTAGATTGCCAGCTCATTGCCAGCTCATGATGTGACCTTACTATATGTGACTCTATTGTTCTGTGACCTCTATTGTCTGTGACATCCCATTTGTATATAAGTGCTCTACTTTTGATGGTTAGGCCCTAAGCCTAACTTGGTTTTCAATCCAAGAGTTGTAGCTTCCACCCAGAGACTTCTCAAAGTCTATCAGCCTGATCTCCTTGTTGCTTCAATCACTCTTGAAGCTCTTCCCTCTTATCTTATCATCAGAACACTCAGAAGTTGCCCTTATTATCTGGGGACTTACTTGTTATTAGCATAGGCAACTGGTACCCTTGTGATTATTGCCTCAGGAGGATTTCCCACTGAGCAATCCCAGTCATTGCCAAACCAAACCATGCACATCGTATCTTTAAGGCCCTTGGACCTTAACACAAGTTAGGCTTTCCTACAAGCTCTTGTAACACAGAGCTACTCAAGTATCATTGTGGCGACCACCCAGTCATACAGAGTTATCAGTGATGAACATATACAAATCTTCAGGAGACAACAGGACGATCTCCTAGCACATGTCAAAGGAAATGCATACTTTGAAAACCATGGACACCAGCACAAGGATACTGGGTACTATGTTAATCTTCCAAAGAAAACCCATGCACCTATTAAATTTATCCAAGCCAATGACACCTACTTCTGGGTCAGACTCCTCTTCAGAGACAATGCTTGGATCACCAATCAAGGAGGAATACTCAAGACTAGAAGAACATTATCTCCAAATGATAAAGTAATGCTAGATGCTAGAAATCTCAGAGTTAATACACCTTCAAGGAAGCTATCACCAAGATGATATGGACCATTCAAAGTTTTGAAACAAGTTACACCAGTTGCTTATCGCATAGAACTTCCACCATCAATGAAGATTCATAATGTGTTCCACATAGATCTTCTGATTCTGTACAATAAAACAGAAGCCTATGGTGAAACATACATACAACCAACCCCTGAAATAATTGATGGAGAAGAAGAATATGAAGTAGAAGAGATTATCAATATATGCCACACAGGACACAACAGGAAGATGCAATACTTAGTAAGATGGAAAGGTTATCTGTCAGCAGATAATCAATGGGTAGATGCAAAGGATGTACACGCACCAGAACTCCTAGAAGAATATCTTTCTTTTTTTTTTTTTTTTTTTGAAAGCACTTTATCTTGATGAGTATCTATTTAGTTGCCTATAATAGATGTTGTCTTCAAAGATAAGTGATAAGCGGCAGGAGGATAAACCAGCCCCACTTATCGTGCTATAGCTGGACCGAAGTCTGGATGTAAGGGAAAAATGCATCTATGCACACCCCTGGGTTAGGGGTAGTGTGGGACTCAAAGCATGATGATGTGCACCCACCCAACAGGCAGGCTCATCATGCAGTCCTACCCACTAAAACCTCACAACAATGCATCCAGTTTTCTGGTATTTCTTTTTCTTTCCTTAATGCTGGTTCCCAGGTCCTTTCCACTAGTTTCATGACTTTGTTGACTTTGTGAGTTTGTTTGTTCCTCTTGATTTTTGTTGTGGTTAACTTATTGATGGTGAGTCTGTCATTGATCACACAGTGCCATCTTGCTCATATTTCTCTGTCAGAGAGTTGTTTTTCTGGAGTAACCCTTTCACATCTTAGTGCTCATGTCAGATACATGGATTCTGGTAGAAGGATTTGGAGGAGCCGGGTTGGGTCTTGGTAAGTCATCCTTCTTTGTCGTCACTGATTGTGTCATCTAGGTCTGCTTGGTTGTAGGCTGATGCATCCGTATCCCAGGATAGTCCCCAGGGAGATTTCAGGCCATGGGATGCCTCTGTGCAGCCATAGGTTCTTTACTAGACACCATACAACTTGTGCGTTCTTTTCTTTTCATTGCGCTCATCAACGCTGTCTCATTGCATTTTTCACATGATTCTCTGTCCTTGTAGCCGTTGATGTTTCTCCAATACTTTCTGATTAGGTGAGTTCTGTGTAGGCTGGTCTCACTTTCGATCAACTTGGATGGATGCATGAGGGCGAAAAAGGTGGGTTCTTGGGATAAGGACAATTACCCATACTAGAGTTTATAGCAATGTTTCTCAGTTTCTCCATGTTATACATGGCACTAACCTCAGACAATATATGTACAATGTAAGGGACAGGAAGGAGATTACTAAAGTGGTTTGTGAAAGAGCATCGTGGCATAGGTCAGAGATCTTGCCACTTCCATTTCTTGGTTGAGTTGTGGAGCCTGGTCGGCCTTGCAGGGATGCTGGTGTCTGGTGTTATGTGTTTGGGCAGTTTCTGTTTGTGTTGGGGGGGTGATGGTCATCATCCTGGGGTACTCTATGCTTGTTCCTTGTCTGAGGATGGGGAGGGGGTCAGGCGAGGTAGTCCTGTGCAAGTCTAGCATTCGATTTCTTGGATGTGCTTGACCTGGTTCTCATGGTTGGGGCCAGTGATGGGAAGATGGGGGGGGGAGGGAGAGAGCTCTCCAGCGATGGTGGGCATTGACAGTGTGGGGGGACTGATGGTTTGGTTTGTGTTGCAGGAGGGGGGGGCTGCATTTCTCATGTGTGGGTTGGGAGGCATGGCACTGTATTTTTCAACAAGGGGCTCCATGTCCTACCATCCCTCCTTTAGTGGTTTGATACATCCTTTTGGTCTTTTGGTTTCTGATAATTGTTTTATTATGTGAATGTTCTATGGGTTACACGGGGGCATTTGTACCTATGGCCTAAGCCTCTCCTTGCCTCAGTTTTCAACCATGGGAAAACCGCGCCTGGTGGTGGTCGCGGTTCAAGGAGCCCTCCTAGAAGAATATCTTAGCATACAAGTATGAGCTCTACAGATATAAAAGACCTTCAGTTCACTTATCAAAATCCTCAGTTCAAACTGTATACTCTACTCCACTCCTCTCCACTCTTATAGCCAACCAACATGTTCACTGCACTCCACACTCTTGCTGATGTTGCCACAAAAAGGGCAACACTTTCCTCATCTACCATTGCTGAACCAGGATCCCCAAGTGACATGGATATCAACAGTAGCAGTGATGAGTACACTCTGCCCTCTCTCCTCTTCAAAATAGATCTCAAAGATGAAGAAGAACTGCCTGTCTCACCTATCCTCCCAACAATCGACCACCTATTCAATCAAAACAAGCCCAAGTACCAGCAGGTCAAACTCCCTCTGGTCAAGAACCTTACTAATATCATGCCCACTAATGGCCTATAGGACATTAACCATGCAGAAGCAATGAAGATGCTTACCAAAGTCATCGATGATGATAGTAAGAACTATTCACAACCCATACTAGAAATGTGCATGAGCCTGAAATGACCAGATGACACAGATTGGTTGGCACCCCCCTATGAAGACTAGATGCCTTCCCAACATACCTGGGACAATGTCCAGCTACCTTGCCTCACCACTCCATCATCCACCACCCTCATTTCATCCAAAGATAAAGATGAAGACACCCAGGTTGGTATCTTAGATGCCTGGCCATCTCCACCTCCATCACCAATCCATGGCAGTGCAATGTGCCCATCTAACATTGAACTCAGTGGAGAAAACCCTGGCAAACCATGGATCTTCAATACCATTGGTTCCCCTGACTACTTCTGCCTTCTTGTCCCAGATCCAGCTATGCTGCACCAACAGATAGTCGCCCCCTAGATCAAGTATGATCTAACCATTGCACAGCCTGAAATTGCCAGCACTTTTGGCAAGAATTACCCTGTCATTATCCAAGGCTTATGGCCCTCCCATCGATTACCTATACCCCATACTCACCCCATCACAGTTGGAGATCTTAGATTCCAAAGCACAATGTGGTGAAGTCATCAACTGGATCCTTGCTGAACACTGCCCCAAAGACCTCCTTGCAGGAGTCCTCACTTACTGCCACTATCAAGAAGCCTAGTACACCACCTAGTGTCAGATCAACACCCTCCAAGAACGCCACATGCATTACCTGGAGAAGCATATGGAAATACTCAGCGTACTCAAGAATACTAATGTCTTAGGCCACATCCTTGCCCACATTGAAGACTTTGATGGCTATCCCAAAGCCTATGCCAACTTCTTCAAATCTGTCACCCCCTTCCATGGCCACATCACCTACTCCAGCACTAACACTGCCATCAACTGCTATATGTCCAGAGCCATCGCACTTGGTCCACCTGCATTGGCATGCACTCCTGCATTTACCCCTGTATGTATGCCCGATATTTCTATCACCAATGCTGATCAGATTTGCATATTACATGATAGTGTTGCTGCAACATGGCTAACCACGCATTGGCTTACTAAGCCACAGCTTGTCCCAGAAATGGTCTAACCAACTGTGGCTTTGACTGAGTCATGGCTTGAAGTCAACTTGAGCCAGGGGGTTTTTTTTTTTTTGATTCCATCATTGTGTGTACACAAAAGCCTATATAGCACTTCTAAAACCAAAGCTATATACATATATGACTTGTAAAATATGAACACATTCCAAATTCCATATCCAAAACACCTTGGTGCCGCGATCCTGCACAAACACATATACTATATATGACACGCACATGAACACATATTGCTTGTTCATGTCAACATGGCAGAGACCAACATCCTGCAGAGTCTGATTGACCATGATCATCTGTAACAGCGTGCCTGTATGCAAGTCGTGCAGGAACACATGCTAATTATTTGCAGATGAGCATCAGGTACATAGCTCAGTGTGCATACATGTCTTCAGGGATAGATATCTTGGCCCATGGCTAGAAGTGGCCATACACTGCATATTGGTGGTGAGTTGTCGCAGTGGTTGTAGAAATGAGTTGTTGCCCCTCATCTGGTGGCGATGCATAGGCAGCCTCCTCACCCCCAACGATAACGTCACTGATGAGGTGCCAAACTTCTTCATGGGTCCTTGCTGTGGCACAATCACCAGGCATAGAGGGCAAATGCACCTGTGAAAAATGATTATGCTGCAGGATATATCCGTCTGTACTAAGGTGAGTGGGAGCATGCGCTCTGCCTCGAGGTATATCAATGGGACTGAATTGGTACCTAATATACCTGTTCAAAGATGATAAGGAATGATAAAAAGACCACATTACTGGATTGGTCTGTCCCATACTCCAAGCTAGTGTAGTTCTCCAGCCTTGACAAGTACCACCAAGTGATGAAAAGCATATACACCTGCCAAAATAGTTTAGACACACATGTACGCACCATATTAATCACTATCCAACAAACCTGGAACACAAGGTCCACCAGCATGAACATGATGAATGCTATGTTCAAACTGGCAAAACCTGCTGTACAGAATGAAGATGGAATGTTTCCACTCCTATACCCAGCGGCTGCTGATGTTATCCACAATTAAGTGAATGTGACCTGAATCGCATGCTATCAATGATGAGGAAGGATGATGGTGATAAATAAACTTGGCTTCATTGGCATAATAAGAGAGTCCAAGTTCGAGGGAGGGGATTCAGTGGCCAGAAAGGCTGCATCCTTCGTGGATGTAAAATCAGTGCGAAACCCCCCAAGGCCTGTAAGTGGTAGGGGTGATGACAAAGCAGACTGTTGGTGGTCTGCTAAGTAGAGGTTGGTTATTGTTGCTAATTGGAGTACTCACCAGGCAGTGTGGTAAAAGGAATGGAAACGGCCAGCTTTGATGGCTTGTGATTTGTGCTGGAGGAGAGATGTGGGCATGGTTGATGGCATGGACAACAATGGCATCTGAACTTGTGTGGAAGGTGTTTTTTTTTCCTTACATTTACAAAACTGCTTAGTAAAAATTTTCACCCAAGACCAACCTATTGCTAGCACATACAATGTACAATACACATGTAACTACAAAGGATACCAACAAAGACAGAACATTGGAAATAGCTAGGGAAACAACATTCGAAAATGGCACATGGACTCTGATCAATGACCAGTCAGAGCAGGCATTCACTGGATGGCAAGGGCAGACTTTGCAGGCAATATCCCAGCCTGAGGGCATAATCTATGTATACCCCATCATTACAAAAAGTTACCTGTATGGATGCATTGACACTCACTACAGACAGCGCTTGTATAAAGGATTGGGTTCACATGGAGGGAAGTTGCTTGTAATCTCGAAGTCTTGTACCAGCATACCAGCACCAGCAACATCCCAATCGAATGCCATATTACTCTGAAGTCCCTCCTTCACCAAGAGATTGTCAAAAAGGTGGCAAAAGTGGTCGTAGTTGGGTTTGCCCTCAAAAGAGAGCGAGCGGGAGTGCTCAAAGAGTATGCAAAACTCTGGTGGGAGCTTACAGAATAAATCAAGTGTGGTGAATCCTTGTTTACTTTCGAGAATGTCCTGCTGCCCCAAGCCTTGCCATGGCAAAAAGCCCCACATGAAGTAGAATAGGATATAAGCAAGGGACTTGAGATCATCTCGCCTTCCTTGCTCTGAGCCCAGGTGACTATTGATAGATGCAAAGGCAGCAGTTCCAACAAGGCCAAGACCCTCCTTGAATGGAATGTGCAGGTGTGTATTGGGATCCCAAAATTCTTTCGATAGCCCAAAATTAATGAGGTGTACAATGTCAGCATGCCTTCTGATGCCCATAACAATATTACTAGGTTTGAGATTGCAGTGGATAAAGTTGCAAGAATGGATGTACTGCAAGCGACAGAGCTAAGCATAGTAGATATTAGTCCATCATCATGGTCTCAGAAGTCGAATGCACTCACCAACTGCCTGGCCAGAAGTGATACAGTCTTGATTGTGAACTTGAAGCAGCATTGAACAAAGAGGTCCTCAAGAGACTTGCCAAGGCAATCGACTGCCATCACATCGAAACCATATTCCATACCAAACCAATGGATTCAAGGGATACCAGACCCTCCCTTAAGCTTTGTATAGACATGAAACTTGTTGTCCAGGGTATGAACCATTTCTTCAACTTGCTTGAGTTTAATGATGATGTTGTTTCCTGATATAATGTTATGTGCAAGATATATTTCATCTGTGTATCTAGCCTGTGAGTAAAATGAGACATGATGCAATCACTCCATACATACAAGGTGGCCCAGACATGATCTTTTCTTGCAACCTGTATCTCCCAGCTAATCGAATCAGCTCCATCAGTTGTATGACCTTGAGTGGGACTGGATATACACAGGTGAGATGACAGAACACATGAACTGAACATTGGACATGGCTTACAAAATACACGGAATGTGGTAGAAAATGGACGAAGGTGGACATGAACATGAACCATGAGCATCAGCATCACTGCAGCGGCATGAGAAAGCAAGTCCAAAAAGGGGTAAAGTAAATTGATTGTTGGTTGTTGTCACTGCAGTTGGGATCTATATGTCAAAAAAGCAAAAATGTGTGTATTTCTTTGCATGCAAGGTCACTACAAACAAAGTCCCAAATCATCCTCAGTCCTAGAGTTCACCCAGCTTGCCCTCCTTGCCTGGCTTGTCCTCCTCCTTCTCATCAATAGCTTTCATCACCTTATCAAAAACTTCATGATAACTGTCATTGAGTAACCCCCCAAGGAGGTCATCGTCTGCAACGTCATCAACCATCTCCTGCCCTGACATCATCCAACCCTGTGTGAAATCAAGCTGTATTTTCTTCAGATGGAACTTCAACATTTGTAAAGCTTCCATGGTAAGAGGACTAAGGTGATTCCTCCTCTTCATATCTGTTTCAGCGCTTGAGGAGAATACTCTCTCGCAAGGAATGGCTGATGCTTGGATCGGAAGATAATCCATTGCCATTGAAAATAAAGTTAGGTATGTCAACCAGTTGATCTAGCATGTCTTGTCAGTAATGTTCAACCAACATTAATGCACCTACCTTCCAAAACTTGAGAGGGTTGGAGCTCTGCATTGAGTAGGGCAGTGTCACATATGATTGGTATTCTTGATTGATCGTTGCTTGATTTTGGTCAGAATTACCAGTACCAATACTGATGACCATGTCATCAATCCTGTATTTATCTGGGATCGACATATAGCTTGGCCATCCCTGGACTTCTGTTTCTGGGATAATTGTACTAGTAGTGGCCATCTCATGCATGTGGTATTTGCTCATCTTAGGGGAGGTGAGGACAAGTTTTAGGGCAGTCATGTATAAATAAACTCACCATTTCTCAGATCTTTTCCTTGGCCATAGTGATAAATTTTTGACCCCAATGTTTGTGAATCCATATCAGACACACATCGGGGTGCAGGACTATGGGCACCAGTTAGCCTAATTATCCAGGGCAGGAAGACAAAAGCACTTACACATTGTAATAACATATGCTCTTGTACAATCCATGCGATTGTAATACTTGTATGCCCAGTCAAGCCCAGGTTGGATGAATTTCTCCAGACATTGGTTTCCTTTAGTGAGCTTCTCCCATGCTGACATGAACATCTCAAACATGGGAATGGAACCACACAAGACCAGTGTTTTCTCAAGTGACATGGTCTGCTGGACAGTGTGCAGAATCTATTGGCATGATTTCATTAGCATATGTCCAATACCTCACACATAACTTACTTTCAAAATGGTCTAGATATCTTCTATCACATCCCAGTCACGAGATAAGATCCAGTACTTGCCCAGTTCCTTCCAATTCTTAGCAAGAGAGAGGTGGTAATTGAGAGCCTGTTGAGTTGATTAGTTAGCATATATTACAGTGATAAGGGTCGGGCCTTACAGGACATATTGCCAGGAGTCAGGTCAGCATGTGATAAACAGAATCCCACCTTGTGCAGATATCGTGCAGGAGCTGCAGGGGTTCAACTTGGGTAACCTCAGATGACTTCCCCTTTGTGAACCACCCATTCTTGTTGCCATGTTTGACAGTTAAATCAAAGGTGTCTCGACACTGACCTGATCCTCAAATGACTCAGACCACTGTGCAAGCTTGCGATATGGAATTAGAAGGAACAATGGCATTATCAGACAAATCATAACCATTATCGTTGGCATCTCTGTCAGATGCGGCGAGTATTGCCTGTCCAGAGCAAAGATTGATGACATAAGCAAAACACATAATATGACAATCATGCACATCAAAGGTAACGTCGCACAGTATGAACATTCCCTTGAGCATTGCCATCATGGTCTTATTATTGGAGGCATTATCAAGAGTAAAATGCCCAACCTTGTAGAGTAATGAGCATCCATCAATGACCAGAAGAATGTTGCTGCCTCATATTAAGTGTGATACTGGCCCTATCCAGAAGGTACATCATAGTTTTTACTAGTTCCTTTCCAGTATGGCCCTGTTGAAGGCGGTGAAATGTGATAAGAGCTGATTTTAGTTGTAAAGCCAAGGTTCCCTCGACTGCTGCAACCCAATAGGCAGTGACCACCAGATAAGAGTTGGATGACTGATCAGACCACATGTCCACTGTTATGGAGACACACCCCATAGCAGCCTAGATGTAAGAAATAAGAAGATATACAAACTACGAAAGAGGGTGAGGGAAACATGCCACAAGGTCATGCCACAATTCTTGAAAATACTCTCTCCAAGCTTGGAGAAGAAGCGCACATATCTTCATTCAATAGGGGATACTTTTCTTGAGATCAGGTTGTAGAAGGAGGAGAAGCTGTCTAAACTTGGGGCATTCCACAATGTTCAGAGACTTGCAATTCAAAACAAGGAAACATGAGCACAGTAAATATAAAAAAGACAAAAGATGTTGCACCTGGTCATCAGCAATGATATAATTGAGTAGACACCTGTGGAACCTCTGCACATCAAACTTGCCCTGTCATGGGACTTGTGAGGCTTCAGCCTTGGTTGTAACTTGGGATGGGGCCTGCGACAGGAGAGGTTTCCAACCCTTTTGAGGGACTAAGAGCATGTATAACTTGAGGTGGTGCTTTCTGATGTGACCATGGAGGCCTGAGGTTGATGTGCTCTTCAAATACTAATAGTTGGTTGTAGGCCAATTATCTGGGTCCGCTGCTTTGGCCCTCCTATGAGGTATTGTTTAGGTTACAAAACTGCAGAGTTCCATGCATAGGAGACTTACATGCACTCTTTGCACTTAGCCTTGTCTCCTGATTTGTTGAAAAAGTATAGAATGTCAGGTGCAATGTTGCCCTTAGGCATGGCAATGGCATTGGGATTGTTGACCCCTATGCCGCCATAATCACTACCTGGCTGGTCGCCACCTGACACATCATCCAGAGCAAAACTTTCTTGAGAGTTGACAGGTTGCAATGCAGGGGCCGGACTAGGCAAAGAGGGTGTTGGCTCTAATGGGTTGACAACTTGACAATGAGGTGCCATAAGTGTTGGACAGGAAAGGACTTGGATGGAGGTTGTCATACCTTCATATCCTTTTTAAAGGACCAGACCTTGTCAGGGGGGACTGCACATTGTCAGGAAAAGCATGGGGTTGAGAGTTCAATAAGTGTTGAAAAGAACGACAAAAGAAAGAAAGATGCTTGATAATGTGTTGATGATGCATTAGTGATATATTAATGATGAGTTAATGACATGTAGCTCACTATAGATTCCCAAGGTGCTGACATGCAAGTATGTGGATGGGAAGTGTATACCAATAATGTGCATGGGCATGGGAAGGTCTTTCACTGATTTGTAATTGTGACACTGATGCATCAATAAGTCACATGCAGGTTGCAGCCACAGCTTCACATGGGATCCACATTGAGAGCACCATTAGTACTATAATTCTGAACTACTGGTTGTTAAAGGATAGGAGTTGTATTAAGGTTTGACATATCAATGGCAAAGTCCCTGGAATTTGGGTCGCTCCGACTTGCTCTTTCCTTCATCACCTGCCCTTATCCAATCTTCATCCTGCTTCCATGTGAACTTGGCGTGAATGCTAACAGAGCCAGTAAAGGCAGCAGCCATCTTGTGAGTAAGAGTCCCAGTCTTGTCAGCACAGATAACCCATCTCTCATACGATTTGTGGACCAGTAAATTCTCCATTTAGTTGCAAAGGCCAAAGCTAATGTGATAGCAAGCAGAAGTCCTGCGATTGACAAGTGATGTCATTATCTAAATTTTGAATTGTGGTGTTGGAAAATTACCTCCAGGTACTGCGACAATTGTAGAGGTCAGTGGGTTATTGAAAGATGAACTGAGACAGAGGATCATCTTTGGGGCTTGTTTGTGGTGACTTGAATGATGAAACAAACAAAAGGCACTGCAAAAAGGAGCACACCAGCAATACTTCCAATCTTTGCAATGACCTTGGTCAAGTCGTTCAATATGAGCTGCAAAGGAGTGTTCTCTGAATCAGTATGTAATGCTACAAGTCATTGCCTTGTCAGGGAACATAAGTGTAATATGGACAAAGGACATACCCATCATGATACGCCCATTGAAAGTTTTTGGCCCAACAGCGATGACTAGATATAAACCAATCCCTTCGATAACCTCACTTACCACTGACGACAAAACAGTCTGTATGGCCAAGCAAATCCAAGCTGACAGGATTTGTGTTCATTTGCAACCCGCCAGTGCTCTCACCATCATTAGGAGCACTATCAGGATCAAACTCAGCAAGTTGTCTTTCCCCAAGTGCAATACACTCATAGTATGAAAGCTTCTCAAACATGTCTGACTTGCCTGTCGCACCAGATTCATCACACCACACATTGTAACCCAAGAGAAAGATGCCATCGCATGGAACAATTTTTCCAGGCTCAAATAGCACAACATCACCCAGGACAATCCTGTGGATGACGATCATCTGCTCTTCGCCATTACAGATGTCAACAACATGTTCTTCTCTCTTCTGATTGAGCACCTTGAACTGCTTCTCTTTTTGCCAGTCGTTCAATGACCCAATGAGAACAATGATCAGAATGGCAACAAGCAACAAGGATAGTAGTAATGCCCTTGACCCAGCCAACTTGTGGTTCTCCTTCGGGTGGGGTTGACCAAAGTCCTGGAAGAGTCTGAGCGATAGAGATACTAAAGTGGCAATCAATAGACAAGGTCTGTGGTAGGAAACTGTGGTGGGTTGGTATGGGATGTCAACTGAAAATGAAGTAAAAATGGCATGGATGGGGACTTGGAGTCAAGGATGAGTCTGGAGACACACATTTGTGCAAATGCCTCAAAGCTGGAGTGAATAGGTAAAGAAGAACCAAACAAAGGAAGGGGAGAAATGCATAGGAATATGAGAGTCATACATCATGCAGGTCATGTAGAATGATGGCGACTCTAGGATAGGGACTGGTCAGGATATAGATTGAAAGGGAGGGACGGAGGGAGGGAGGGGCACTCAGCCACTGGAGAGGGTAAGGTCGTCTCGGCCTCGTTGTTGTTGTTTTTGTGTGGCATGTCCTTGGGGCTGAGTGGCTATCAGTGGTGGGAGGGGCGTATATGAGCAAGAGAGGGGTCAAAAGGTGCAGGGGCAGGGGTTGGGACTGATCAGGGCATGGAAAGAACACAAGCTGGTGAGGGGAACTCACTTGCTGCAGAGGCCAGAGGATGAGCAGTCTGAGTCAACTTGCAGTTGCGACTTAAGGCAAGTTGATGACTAAGATCGGCTCAGTCAGCTGACTTGCAAAAATGACCAGCTCCAGCTTGTGGGCCAGATTCTAGCCGTGTCATGGCAACACTATTACATGATCACATCTGTGATATTTGCAAATACCAGACAAAGCCCACTCCAACTGGCCCACGTTCCACCAAATCCAAATGCTGCCACAAATGTTGTGAGTACGGTCACATCTGCCATGAATGCACCTTAGGCAGGAAGAAATAGTTCTTTGCTCACTGTAAGTAAGACCTACCAATATCGCTATCTTTAGCATTTTGGACCCTCTTACTTTACAAAGTATATTACATATCATATGGACTATCTTAGTATAGCAGTATGGTACCTTCTTTTACACCACAGTCCATTCCTGTCCACACTCAACTTGTGGACTTCCCCTTTATTTCCATTTAGATTTCCACTTTTCTAGTTCCATCTTAACTGTACTATTATGATAAGGGTTCAGTTTTCAAGTAACCTTTCACTTCTCTTTTCTCTACTCCTATCATTGACACATTTCATACTTAATTGGTTTTACCACTTACTTTCCATTCTGTTTTACTTTACGCATCTCAAAGTATTTGTCTCTTTCCATTTGATTACCTGTTCATCTGGTCTCTATTCCAATTTCATAAACACATGTTATTCATCTCCCTTCAAATGACTTAGATAAACTATCGCATATTACAAACCTTAAGCGTCAATTGCTTTTACTTAAACCAGATTTGTTACGATATCTCTGACTTAAGCTGATTTCATTTTGCTTAGATAAATCTTTAGATCTTAGATTTTAAGACACCTTAACTGATTCTGATTGCTTATGGTATTTCAGACCTGATTGGGGAGTCATGTTACAACTCCTTCGATTTATCAAGCATTTATGCAGTTAAGTACCACTTAACAATGCACATTCACTTATATCAGCTCTCCTTCCTTATTAGTATGATACCTGGTCCGCTTTACCGCTTTCCTGCACTCTTGGACTTACCTGTTATCTAGATACACAGCAGTTATCACTTAACATGTACTGATTACCTTACAGCCACAGTACCTTCCTATTTTGATCACTACTCCCATGCATTACATCAGCCATACTGTACAAGTCACTTTGACTCATTCAGAGTCATACCCCTTGGTATATCTCTAACGCATGAAACAGTTCTCTACTGCGGACTGTAATCTCTTTTGCATATGATAGTTTACCTTAGTAACTACGTACTCATCTATTACCAAGGCTTGCTACGCATTCCTCGACTCGCTAGATAGATGACTAGGTAGCTCATATATATAAGACCTCCTGAAGAGCCCCCAACTCTCCAGACTTGGTCTCTGCAGTAATCCCAGGACCTTAAAGCTCCTTAGAGCATTCACTCCCATTCCTATCACTCTAAGCAATTACCTTGCACTCCAAGTCAAGCACCTAGAGTCTGCAATACTATCTAAGTTAGTCTTAACTTAGCTTTGCACTAAAGTAACTGTGCGACCTTTATCTTTGAAAGAAGACTCTAAACACTTACCTGTAAGTACTCAAGGTGAGTATTTACAATATGCAGAGTCCGTGTATAACATTGTGTCCTTGTCTGCTCTGGTTGTCCTTGTTCTCGTGCCCTATCTAGATCCCTCAAACTCATGTCTTGCCATCACCTCTGCCACATATTGATTCCCATTGTCCTTTCCTCCTCTACCCTTGTCGACATTCCATCTGTCAAGATACCCACTCTGACACACTGCACCCCTCATCTCCAAGTCCCAAGTGATCTCAATATCAAGCTTGTCTTATTTCCACTAAGGGTGTTTGCTTGCACATGTCTGATGTTCTCATTTCCCCATTGTTCTCTCTAAACAGCCTTTCTACTATACTCTTTTTGACCTTATTTCCTCCAAGATTACCAGCCATTGTGGCCTTGTGCTTCCCCTTTGTGGCTCCCTGTTCTCCTTTTCTGTCTTGTCATCTTGTCCTGTGCTCCCTCCCATGTGTTCTCACCATTGCCTTCATCCCTTCCTCCTCCCTAAGTCTTTCATCCTGTCTACTAATTCCCCCCTCTTGTGCTCTGCTTTTCTTGTAGGATTACATTTTGAATCGACCTTCTTGGATAGCCTCTTACTGTACAGCTTGTCTCTCACATGTATTTAAAGTGTCTTGCTCAAGCTGTTTCTGGATATCGAAGTTTCCCCCTTGCATCTCTCCCTCTTTGCATGCCCTCAAACCTTCTTCTTCGCTCCTCAAGTCCCAACACTGATTCAGTGCCACCAAGCAAGTCTGCATTCATCTTGTCAACAAAGATCCATTGGTTTTCCCTTTCAAGTTTACCTTCTCCCACTTACTCTCTTCTTCAATTGCTTTTGCTTCCCTGTACACATGTGGTCTTGTCCTTATTGGATCAATCACTTGCTTGCTTCCCTATGCACTCTCTACCTCTATCTACCCATATCTGCCTTGCTACTCACTGCAAGATCCTCCTTCTAACTATCATATCTTGCTTCACCTCCTTCTTATCTACCAAACCCTACCTCTCATTCTTGTTGCTGACTTGCTGGTAACATTATTCCCCCTTTCTCAATTGACATTTACTTTTTTAGGCTCAGGCTTGTGCAGTAGATTTATCATTGTTGTCCTCACCCAGTCTTGGAATCACTATCCATCCTTGCCATCATCCCTCTTGTCTCTTTCCTCTCAAGTTCCTCTTTCCATCTACCTTCCCTTGGATCAACATCCCTACTCATTGCGGCATTCAAAACTATGGTGTAGCACATAGTATATGCCATATTTGTAAGTCCTATGTTTCATTATTGTACACCTTCCATTCTAATAATCTTTCCACTTCTCTTAGGAAATCTGGTAGCATATAATCATCCAATTGATGAGTAGCCCTGGCTTGGTTGCTTTCTATTCATGCCCTGACATGTCTCTTCTTCTGGAATATTGGCTTGGTCACTTCCTTTCTATATCCTGGCAAGTCCCTCCATCTGTGGTCCTGAGTTCATGAGTAACTCTTGCTTGGTCACTTTCTTTCCACATCCTTACAAGTCTCTCCCTCTGGGGTATCCAGTTCATGAGTACCCCTCTCTCAGTCATTTTCTTTCTATGTCCTGACAAGTTGTACCAACTGTAGTTGCCAATTTGTAAGTCACTCTTACTCAGTTATTTTATTTACATATCTTGATGACTCTCTCTGGGTCTCCCTCCATACAAACAGGTCCAGGCCCATACCCAGTCCATCAACCTCTACCACAAGTACTGCCAAGTTCTAGTGCCAATGGTTTTGAGGTCAAAGACTATGGATATGGCTTTGGGTGTGGAAGTGGGACAGCAGGCACAGTGTTACCTTTGCATGAGGATTGCCTTCTGCAAAATCTTTGATTTGATGGGATTTGCTACAATACTATCAAATGTATTATTAGTTTCCACTTTCCAATAGAATGTGATTGAATTTGGTCTAATATTCAGTGTGTACATTTTGCATGATTTGAAATTTCATCAAATCAGGTCAAATGTTTGACCTGATTTGTACCAGTTCTATATGATTTGATTTTTATAGAAGGAAACACTCATTTCAATAATCATATCAAACCAGGTAAAATATTCTACATGATTTAATATCATTTGACCTTGTAAGATACATTTCCCACTGGGGCTTATTCCCAGCGAGAAATGCGTATCACAAGGTCAAATGATATCGAATGAGATTAAATAAAATCAAACATTTTCCCAATTAATTGATCTGATTTGACCATTTCTGAACGAAATTGAAGCACATTGAATCCTGGGCCTTATTGATGAAGTCTGACCCCATTTCTGGTGCATAGTATGTCCACACATTCTCTGTAGCATGACATGATCTGGTTTGGTCAGATGTGTTGTATGGCCACCTTGCACTCCATGCATGGGACAACTTGTCGATGACGCATTTGTAAATTCGCACCTCAAGGCGCTGTCTCTCTTTCCCTCCCCTTTTCCCTCCCCTTTTCAAAACAACCACCATCACCATCACTAATGTCATCAATGTTGTTGTCACTGCAACACGAAACTGGCTACCACCCTCCTTCTTATCTACCAAACCCTACCTCTCATTCTTGTTGCTGACTTGCTGGTAACATTATTCCCCCTTTCTCAATTGACATTTACTTTTTTAGGCTCAGGCTTGTGCAGTAGATTTATCATTGTCATCCTCACCCAGTCTTGGAATCACTATCCATTCTTGCCATCATCCCTCTTGCCTCTTCCCTCTCAAGTTCCTCTTTCCATCTACCTTCCCTTGGATCAACATCCCTACTCATTGCGGCATTCAAAACTATGGTGTAGCACATAGTATATGCCATATTTGTAAGTCCTATGTTTTATTATTGTGCACCTTCCATTCTAATGATCTTTCCACTTCTCTCAGGAAATCTGGTAGCATATAATTGTCCAATTGGTGAGTAGCCCTGGCTTGGTTGCTTTCTATTTGTGCCCTGACATGTCTCTTCTTCTGGGATATTGGCTTGGTCGCTTCCTTTCTATATCCTGGCAAGTCCCTCCATCTGTGGTCCTGAGTTTGTGAGTGACTCTTGCTTGGTCACTTTCTTTCCACATCCTTACAAGTCTCTCCCTCTGGGGTATCCAGTTCATGAGTACCCCTCTCTCAGTCATTTTCTTTCTATGTCCTGACAAGTTGTACTGTAAGGATGGAGTATGCGTTGACCTTGGAAACGAGTCCCATGACCCACAACACCTTATCTCTGAGCGTGGATCTGCCTTCGCGCTTTGTATAACATCTTGTGTGTGTGCTGATGAATCCACGTGACCCATTGTTCTCCATGGCTCACTCACCGTCATTGCCTCACCCACTCATTGCTGCCGCCATCCACTGCCATCCACCGCCTTGCCGCCCCTTACCTCGTCCATTTCTGGTTCTATCACCTTGTCAAGCCTTGTGGTCAAGTTCCGTACTAAAGACTCTTGGATCACCCACCATCCTCACTTCAATGACAACGTGTGTTTCGCCTTGTCACCTCATTTCCCTTGTTGTCGTTAAATCCCACTTTCCTTATCTTTCCCTTCTCCCCTGCACACACTCCTTTAGTTTCCCTTTTTCGCTCAGTCCGATGGCCCAAGCACAAACACCATCAACACTTTGACCACGCACCCACAGTCACGCCCCTTGAGACAACACTCTTTACCCCTCAAAATTGAATACTGAATGTTCTTTTCGATTATATCACCATGTGGGATTGTCGCCAGCGAAGCACATTCCCTTCTTTTCCCTTTTTCTTTACTCACTACTATTCATAGCGTACTTGTTCTACCTTGCCATCATCAATGTATAAATACACATCGCCCACCTTGCTGAACAGCAGGCAATCGTGGCCCAGTTTTCCCCTCTATCGTGTGCTCATTTTCTCTCTTCCTTTCAGCTTTATCGGCTTCAAATCAGCGAACGCAGCGGTCCCATCGAAGTCAACCTTGTTTTCTTGTATGTTTCCCTTTCTTCTACAATGCTAAAAAGTTCTTGCTAGGTTGTTTACGCGATCTTGCATACCCTCCTGCGGTCACACAAGTAATGCCCGTCTATCCGCCTCCCTGCTACGCTCCATTGCGCGTCCTCCTTGTCAGGTGTGACCTTGGTTCTATTCCGCTTATTTCCTCCTTCCCAAACTCATGGCGCAGACTCACTGTCAGTGCTACAGTACCATCTGTGGTTGCCAATTTGTGAGTTGCTCTTGCTCAGTCATTTTATTTACATATCTTGACGACTCTCTCTGGGTCTCCCTCCATACAAACAGGTCCAGGCCCATACCTGGTCCATCAACCTCCACCACAAGTACTGCCAAGTTCTAGTGCCAATGGTTTTGAGCTCAAAGACTATGGATATGGCTTCGGGTGTGGAAGTGGGACAGTGGGCACAGTGTCACCTTTGCACAAGGATTGCCTTCTGCAAAATCTTTGATTTGATGGGATTTGCTACAATACTATCAAATGTATTATTAGTTTCCAATAGAATGTGATTGAATTTGGTCTAATATTCAGTATGTGCATTTTGCATGATTTGAAATTTCATCAAATCAGGTCAAATGTTTGACCTGATTTGTACCGGTTCTATATGATTTGATTTTTATAGAAGGAAACTCTCATTCCTATAATCATATCAAACCAGGTAAAATATTCTACATGATTTGATATCATTTGACCTTGTGAGATGCATTTCCTGCTGGGGCTTATCCCTCATACTAATGTGAAGAATCAGTCAATTTTTATCTGCTAGAATTGTTGCCATACATATACTGCATCTGCATCCTCCAGGGCAGTTTATTCTCTGACCATTTTTTTGCCAGTGCTTTGTACTCTTGACACTAAGGGTTGGTCAACATCAGCTCAACCTGATGCCATGCTTTACTCCAGGTGCCAAGAAAAGGTTGCGATCCAGGTGCACTTTCCAAAAGCTTTTCAGACAACTTGTTGATTTTTTGGCACTTCTTGACCAATACAATATCAAGGTATGTCCAATTTCTGGTCTTGTATGCATATTTGTTGGACATCCATTTAGCTTTCCCATAGAAATATCCACTAATAAGCTGATATCTCAGCATAGCTCAATTGGCTGAGAGGTCACATACATCTATCATGGCATCTTTATCAGGCTGTATGCCTTCTGCCAAGTTCCTCTCAATAGAGGAGGCAGCATCATTGATGATTTTGACCCAATTATCTGGGTTGGCAGCTTGGAACTTGGCCAACCATGGTTTCAGCATGCTCATGTGTTCATCTGTTAACACAATTTCTTTGCTAGAGTCACATTGCACTTTTAGTGGCAGTGCTTGGTAAGTAAATGAAGTGTGCACCTTTCTTCAGCCATTTGAGTTTGTCTAGCCATCTGAATTTGGGTTTCTGGAGTAGGTTCACTCCTCACTGGTTGCATTTTGCTACAAAAGTACTGGTGAATAAGCTAGAAATGTATGAGAATAGCCCCAATGTTGCAAATCATGCATATATAGAGTTCATGCATGCTATATAGGCTTGAGGGGATTCCCTGGCCTCTAGTGGCATAGTTTTACTAAAGCTATTGAAGAATTCTTGGCCAATTTTCATCCAAGCACTGGAGTCAGCAGCTCAGTACTTGTCAATGTGCTCATCTAGCACACTGACTTCCTCATCACTCAAAGCCCCTTCTACACTAGATATGCTTGCATTTTAACCCATGGGATTTAAGTGGGCAACTGGCATACACACTCAGCATCATATAGGTTAAGGTCTTTGGAGACCATGGATTCATAACCTGGGGAGAAAGCAGAGCTATCTGACAACAAAAGAGACTCAAAGCAAGAGGAGCTGTCATTATCATCAGACCACTCAGACCCCTCAAAGAGATAAAGTGGGTTTGGTTTGCTTCAGGTGGCGATGCTATTGCTGCAGTGCTACCAGGGAGTTCTGAGGAAGAAACCACAGTGTAAGGTGCAGAAGGGAGTCTAGTGTGTTGAGAGTTAGACTCATTTATGTATTGTATGCTAACCTGTTCCTCAGTAGTCTGAAGTTGTTCCTCAGTAGCTTACATTTGTTGATTGGTGATTGGTGGTTTATTTTTAGCCAAGCTATCAGGCACTTGCATTTTGGTGCCTCTTTTGTTTCCACCCAAACTCCCTTGCTGCTCAGTAATGCAGACTAGCCATGATCCAACTCTGACTTGCTTGGATCTTTCACATCTCAGTGCATTATACCTTAGAGCCCAATTCTAATTTAGGCTAAATCCATGCTTGTCTGCCCCTACAACGCAACCTGCTCAGCCCCTGATGCTTTTGGTAGCTCTAGCATCAGAGCTGGACATAATCACAGCCACCCTTATAAATGTGTTTTTCGACCACAGTTAGTAGAATAAAATGTATATCTTAACCTGCTAAACATTCATCTGCAGTATTGGTGGGATGGGATATTATACATTATGCGGACAACCTGCTAAAAATGCTGTCAAGGCCAGGAACAAGGGCATTGGATGAAAAGGAAGAGTTGCTAAAAAAGCAATATCCACCACTGGAAGGAGTTACAGCCTCAAAGCCAAGCATTATTGTCAACATGCATGGTGTTATAGTGGCTTGGTACCTTCCAGGAATCTTGTCAAATTCTAGAAGGGTGCCCTTATTCTCCATGTCCAATCATATAGAAAACCTGACACATCTCAGAATGTGATGTGGGAAGTGCAAACAAAGCTGTGCCTATTGCTGAAAGTGCCTTAAAGTGGCAACTTTTGGCAGACTTCCTGGAGTCAATTTCAGCCTGGAAAGGGCTATCAGGGTTTGGCAAATTTATCACCTGCATGGTTTCAACAAGGCCACAATGTGAGTGCTTCAATATAGAGTTTATTCTTCAGCAACTCATTCTAGATCAGAGAATGTCGCAATGATACCTGTAGCCATCTGCCAACTTCAGAGAGCCTGCTACATTGGACTGGCTATATGCCATCTCAGAATCCAATGGAATTTTAAGCACAATCCTTGTGGTAATCCACCCTAAGCTTCATGATGTAGGATGGAAAGCTACCAAATACCTGGGGAATACTCCCAAGACTGGTACAAAGGAACTCCTTGATGGATGGGCATCTGTTTTTAGCGGTATTTCCATTGTATCTAACCATATCACAATGCCACATCAAGACATAAATTCAAGAGCCAATTGGTATAACATATTGGTCACATTGGGACCTTACAAAAACTGCAATTTGAAACTACCAGGCCTTGGGATATCTCTGGAGTATGGCCCTGGCACAGTGGTGGGTATATTAGGAAGAGTGCTAGAGCATGCAGTACCCAGTTTTAAAGGAGATAGAGTATGCTATGTGTACTTTATGAGGAACAACATACATGAATGGGCAAAGATTGCAGGTAAAGATTGGATGGAGACCAGCTATTATAAATAGCATAGAATGTAATACAGGCAAGATATATAATTTTTGATGTAGCATCCATTAGAGAAAAAGTGGCCAATATTACACAAGATTTAGAGTCTTGCATATCAACATCTAAGCTGCCAAAATTTCTGAAACTTTTGGGGCCTTAAGATCTTGTGGTAGTATGGCCCTCATATAGTGGTAGAAATACCAGAGTGCCTGGTTTTGAAGGAGGACATGTATACTATGTGTGCTTTATAAGAGATGGTATATATAATGTGGGAAACGTTCTAGCAAGCAATTGTATGCATTCCAATATTGCAAGTAGCATAGAATCAATATAGGCTAGACAAGACACCTGTTGGTATGTGCATTCCTGCACAAAGTACAATAATACCCCACAGACATTAAGCATCCTGCACATAAGTCCCCCTTCATCTAAGCTACTAAACTATTCTAGAAGTTCTGGGGCATCAATAGTGGTAGAGGTTCTGTCATTTCCTTGCCACCAAGTGCATGGAATCCTATTATATGGTGACAGCAACCAGTTTGAGAATCCTCCCAATAGACTTTCTTTTACAGCTGCCAAATTTAAACACCAAATGGCTAGCAAAGTATAGTAGTAAAATGGGGCACTTCAAAACGAATGGCTTATGTCTTTGGTAGTTTATCCAGTGGCATGATATCTTGCAAGTGCAACATTATCTTGTTTTTTGGCTGCCCAAATAAAGTCTCCAGGCTGATTATACAAACAAATTCTTCCTCAGTTAAACCACATTGTCTACTATGTTAATAGGGCATGTATATGTCACACTTCTAGGCATCATATGCCAAGATTATCCAAGTTAGTTGAGCTGCACAATGCAAGTTATGCTGTTTTTTTTTTGTCTAGAGCCCTGGCCTCTATTATTCTGCTATGGTTATCTTGCCAAGATTCAGAGGTGTAGGGGGAGCACCTAAAACTGCACCATTGGCAAATCTAAATAAAGGCCCTAAATATGGAAGCTGCCAATGAAGCATGTTGGCAAGGGCCCTGTGTTAATTGCAAACTTTGTTTTCCAAGTTTGCCCTGAGATGGCACTTTGCTTGCAAGTTGCTAAACCAATGGAAAGCATATTTTGCCACATAGAGAACTGCCAATTGTAATCAGGTGATGGTAACTCTTGGCCTCTAGTCTCTCAGAGTTCCCAAGATATCAATTGAGGCATCACTTTCTATTGTAACGAAGCACAGACAAGTGCTTTTCCACTTCACTAATGAGCATGAAAAAAACATCATATTATCAGAGGTAAGTCATTGCCATAACATCAATGAAAAGGCCTCCAGTCTTGCTCAATTCTATAACCAAATTTTAGAAACCAAGCAAGCAAAGCTTCATGCTTACCAGCAAGACTATGCTCAGCTGAAGTGAGCTCTGGGATGTTGGAAGGTCAGCAAAGTGGAGCAACAGCTGCAGGAGGAACAGTATGTAACAAAGCAGTTGCTTGTAGAAATGGAGGGCCCATCAAAAGCTATGGGCACCACCTATTTCCAGTGTGTCCTTTCTTCTCTGGTCATTCAGTCCTCACACAGAAATTCAGGGATTATTCATGTGTGCTTATTGTGCATTTATGAGCTATGGATCCCTGGCACACTGTAGGCATGACTGAGAAGGAAGAATGGGCCTGGCAGCACTTTGAAGAGTTGAAAGGCACTCTTACAGAGCTGTCTCCATGCTGGTGGAAAAGGGACTTCAAGTCTTACATTGACAAATTTATTGCAGAGCATCTCTACAAAAGAGATATCATCACTGCAATACTGGGTGAAGATGAAGAAGAGGAGGAGAATGACCACATTCACCTCCATGGGATATAACATCTGGTGGCTGGTGCTGTTCAGGAATGGGAGCTGGTACAGCAACCCAAGTGTGCTGCTACATATACAGAGCTTGACAGTGCACTTGTGTGGCAAGGTAGAGGGTGAGTGAGCCCCAATTCCTCATGGTATTTCCTTGCTTCAACCACCTTTACAGTGTGAATTTGAGAATGTTCTGCCAATGTTATGGCTGGTAATAGCAAAATCACTTTATATATTCATATTTTCCCCCTTTATTGTCTACAGTTAGCATAAACATGTAGCTAGTAAATGTGTTGGTTTGTAAAAGCTGAGCACTGAGTACTGAGCTGTTGGTCACCTATCAGGCCTTACAAGCTGCCAGTCCTAGCATGTCAAAGCTGACAACAGCACTGTGCAGCCCATGGGGCCTGAGAGGCACTGCCTTCCAATCAGTCAGTTTTTTCAACCCAACACCTGGCCTCTGACCTCTCTCTCAAACTCTCTAAACATCAGTTGGAGGAATCAATTCTCATCATAACAAAGTTCAGAAAACATAGCCCATCCCATCTTTCTATGCCACAGGCACACAAAACTGTAAAGGCAGCAAGTCTCCAGCAATATCTAAAGCCTAAAGTGATAAAATGGGAGACAAAGGTGCACTCTTGAGGAACCAGATATGTCCCAGTGGAAGTACAGGACATGGCAAGTCAACTGAGGCCAAGGAAAAGGGGTAGTAGGCAACAAAATGTAGAGAACCATAATATGTTGCAGAGCAAAACTACTCCCCAGCCCATAGACATTGATAAGACATTCTGGGTGGAGGAGCTAGTAATGCCTACCAGTGGAAAGAGGGTATGGCAGCCTGTATGCTCTTCCTTAGCAAATCTCACAACCCCCCCCAGTCTCAACATGCCTACATTGAAGAATTTCTCCCCAAGATGAGCCCTTATCTACATTGCTTCCTTGATTATGAGGGCATACCTGCAACAACTACATGCCAGAGCTGCAAGTCTGCTCTGTTTGAGTAGAGGTGCTCTGACTGCTTTCCTGCACTTGTACTCTGCAAGAAGTGCTGCCAACAATCATACCAGCTGCTGCCATTTCACAGAGTTCAAAAGTGGGTCAGAAAATACTTCATGCCATCATGGTTGTAGGAGGTTGGGGTGTGCTTACAATTTGGGCACTCTGGGGATCCATGCCCAAATCAAATTATGTGTCATGAAGCTTTCAGTACCCTAAATGCTATTTAATAATGGAGTTACAGATGGATTCTGACTACAAGGAAGAATGTAAGGGTAGCAGCAATAACATTCTAGAAGATGAATATCTGGTGGCAGTTGACCAGAAGGCATTTCAACTTGGCTTCAGCAGCTCAAAGCCTGGAAAAAATGATAAAGATGGCAACCCAATAATCAACATTATCAATAGATCTGGGGTGCATGAGATTGGTGCCAGATGGTGTTCCTGCCCCAATGCTCCTGAGTGCAACATGCAGTTGACAGCAGCAGGGCTCTTTCTGGCAACCTTTTGAAGGCCCAAGACAGCATTTACATTCCAGGTGCTAGAAGAGTTCCACCTAGACAATCTTGAATGCAAGACAACTCCAAGCCAGTTTTTTAGCTGCCTAACACTGTAAAACTATAAGCTACTGATTTTCATACATTAGAACACTGAAATACTGAATTTAATATGTTTTATGTCTGAAAAATTGCAGCTTTTTTTTACAAAGAAAAGAAACTGAAAGTTTACCATGATTTTCAACTTAAAACTCCCACAAATCAGACCAGTTCTGAACTAACTACTGACTGGATACTAAATAGACATTACTGAACACTGAATGATGCTAAAAATTCCTCCTGAGTAGTGATGTGATATAAGATGTGAGATATGTTAAAAAAAAAGTGCCCCCATTGTTGCTGCCAACATTGCCATCATCATTGCCAATGTTGCCATCATCATCGCCAACATTGCTATCATCGTTGCTGCTACCATCATCATTATTGTCACTGCTACTGTCATCATCATCATCATTGCCATTGTTGGTGTCATTGTCAATGTTGCTGTTGTTGCCATTAATGCCTGAGCACCCAATTGGCCATCAAATCAACTTGCTGTATGACACAAAGTCAGCAAATGTTTCAAGCAGAAAAAAGAAAAAGAAACAAACTCACAGCCCTTTCCAACAAACAGATGGCCACACTCCTTTCTTCTCTACCACCATCATGACTTGGAACAGGGACCCATCTTGTATGGACCCCTACTGCTCTGATGATGGTCTGGCCTTTATGTGCCAGTCCTGCCAATCATACGCTTCTACACACATGAAAGACTATGGATATTCTCCCGATGGCTCTGGCCGCTTTGTCGATGAGAACCCCGTCACCATGTACCCCAACTATGGGGAGGCTGGAGCAATCCTCTGGCCTAATGGCACCTTCTACCACCTAATGTCAGATGATAAGGACATGTCTCCAGAGGACATTGTCTACGACATCATGGGCCTCCCCCGCAAGCAAATCAAGTTCTGCAAGGATGAACCCATGGAGGGTGGCGGCTCCAAACCCGCCCCCTCTCCTCCCAATCCCTCCCCCTCCTTCCCATCTGCCCACCTAGTCGACCCCAATGACAAGAATGGCTGTCACTACTTCACCCACCTCCACACGATTCTTGGCGCCACTGAGCATGCCACCAAATGCACGGGCTACATCACCGGACCTCCTGGCGATGAACTTCAAGGGGCTTTCTCTGCCCTCTCAAACATCCTTAGATGGATGGACATCACTCCCATAGACCCCCTCACCGCAGCTGACCCACGCCTCATCCAGGTGGTGAAGACCTTTCTCTCACAGCCCCCAGAACCAGGAGCTGTCCCATCAGACACGGATCTTGACATCCCCCCCGCTGAACCCACTCCAGCAGAAGAGCTGACATCGCCAGCTGTTAGTAGGTCCAGGGTCCTTGCGGCTCTAGATGCCCCTTCAGGGGTCTCAAACACAGCTGGTCATGCTGGCAAATCCAAAGGGAAAGGCAAAGTCCCCTCTGCTCCCCCTCCCAAACCCTCCAGCCCCACCCTGACGCTGATGCAAGTCACTGTGCTCAAGGAAGCCATCCCCTCATACGCCGCTGCCGCCACGAAGCCTGGAAAGGCCAAGCAGGCGCAAGCTGCAACACCCACCCCTGTTCGCCCAATGTGGGATAACCCTGTGCCCAGGGCCAACCTTCCCCCCCCTTGCCCCAGCCTCGTGCTGAGCATTTCCAATCACTCCGCTGACTGCACCCTGAGATCCACTGCCAGGATCTTGGCTCCTGCCATGGTGCCAGTCTGCAACTCTGCCCTTGCCTCTGCACCCACTTTCGCCAGTGTTCGGGTCTCCGCCACAAGGTGGACTTCCAAGGGGAACCTGGTCATCTTTGCAGGCCCAGAAACCACATGCACACACCTTTTTGCTGCCTCACACCTCCTCACCTCTGCAATCTCAGCTTCACTACCTGACATGAGCTTAGTCACCTCCCGCCTAAATGTCCATTGGGGCAAGGTACTTATCAACGGGGTGCCAACAGGTGTTTCCAAGGAGAACCCCACCACTCATTCCCCTGCTTTATGCTTGCAGGAGATCATCGCCAACAACCCGTCCTTTAGGAAGCTGAAGGTCACCCAACTCCCATCCTGGGTCTGGCCACCCCGCCTTTTCCAACCGCACAGCATGTCGTCCCTCGTTATGGCTTTCGAGGACCCCGACGGCACCCTGGCACCCTCCCTTATCCGCAAGCGTCAAGCGTTCACCTTCGGTGCCCGCACCTTGCTCAAGAAGTGGAAGCAGTGGAACCTCCCCTCCCCCATCAACAGACACCACTCAGACTCCGCCAAAGGGGCTAGTGCTCCCGCAAGGGCCCACATTTCCCCTCCGACAATCTCTGAGGAGGCCGAAGCTGCAGCAGATGTAGTGCCAGCAAGCGCCCATGCCTCGACATCACAGAGGCCCCCCATTTCCCCCTCAACCCCCCCTTCAGGCTGCACCCAGACTCAACCAAGACGGGCTGCGAAACGCGCCAGAGTACTGGCCTCCTTCCAAGCGATCGAGGAAGTGCCCTGAATACAGTGCGATACTAATGGCACGCACTGGCCCCCTTTCCTTCCCCCCTAACTCCCCACCATAGGACTTATCCCCCCTTCCCCCACCTCACTTCCTGCTCCAGATGCGATTCTAATAACAAAGGGCGACAACCCCAGTTTCTTTTGGGATGATTGGCCCCTCTTT
>Ga0307510_10000428_pt1 | contig 40378 bp, 46 predicted proteins | sample 12_EM_MG_FD_207224 | JGI IMG/M metagenome (GOLD analysis project Ga0307510, IMG submission 207224) | Populus trichocarpa ectomycorrhiza microbial communities from riparian zone in the Pacific Northwest, United States - 12_EM | ecosystem: Host-associated > Plants > Roots > Unclassified | place...
TGAGCCGCGTGCCCCTTAACCTGTTGGCAAGGGGTTACTGATAACTTATCACACTTTGGGGTCCTACTCGTTTCTGAATCCAAATAAAATATGGTATTATCCCTGCATTTTTACCTCAAGTCAACCAACCTGGCAACAACTCAATCTTGCCCAAACAGTGTAAATGCACCAAATTCGATCTCACGGCCCCTACCACCTTGTAGTACGTACGTCAAAGGTTAGCTTCCTTTGATTTGGCCGCCGCACGTCCAACCCCGGCAATGCTCTCAATCATGCTGCCCCCGCTCACCATGCCGGTCGTTGCGATCAGAAACTTTCGGCCTGACGGCGAGTTGGGTCAAAACCGTACCCACAACGTTCAACAAATCACCAACTCACCTTGGGTTTGACAGCCTGACCACCGAAGAGCAGCGATCTCTGTATACGTGCAACCGCCGAGGAAAAACACCACAGTGGTTGTTGTTCGTTCCCCCGAGGCGGAGACTAACACAAAATACGGCTTTTAGACGACACAAAAGATCCCACGATCGCTTTAACCACTTACGCAAGGTAGTACCGATGCCGTTCGACACCTCCGCTCCCTTTTGCTTGATATCAAAGGTCCTGCCAGGAATACTCTGAACGACGTCTTCAAACCCCTTGAAACCAACGATAGGGTGTGCCCGTGTCGGTCCTAAAAGCGCAGGCTTGCCCTTTTTCCCATCCTCTTCTGTTCCTCCCTCTTTACTTTTGGCCGGATTGCTGAGAACGCCGCCCTTTTGCGCCACACACTGGACAAGACGAATGCTGATGGGTGCATATCCAGAATATACATAGCTGATATCGTTCTCCAGTTCATCGAGTGCCTCATCGCCGTCGATTAGTAGACGTAACGACTTCCGCAAGGACGTATACGGGTATTTTGCGCTGGAGACAGCCGCAGGAGCCGATGATGGCAGGGGATTTGGGAGTAAGACGGCTAGGGGAGGTGCAGCCAAGGAAAGCAGTAGGGGAAGATAGGTATACCCATAAGCCTGAGCTGCCATCAGAGTATCGTGATGGCAAGGTAGGAAGTAACGAACCTGCAAGACCTCCTTTTTCATGTTCTCAAGTGTCTTGGCTTTGATGCCCCCAGCAGTAATGCTGGCAAGACAAAGCAGTCGAATCACCACTTGCATCTCTGCCCCCTGCGCAATGAGATCTTCCACAGCTGTTATTTGTCCAGTCACGTCGTAAGAAGCAAGCAAGTCTACATGATTAAGTGAGTAAGACGCATTGAGATAAATTTGACTTGTCCTGACTTTGTTGTATTTCGAGCGACTTGTTGAAAACTTCCGATCCCCTTAATGTCATGATGAGCTCCGACAATCCGATGTCTCCGAGGATAGTATTCCACCATCAGCGCCAAGGGTATGTCATTATGGACTTTACGCTTACGGAGTTGCAACGCTCGGTGCTCAGCTTGAAGACCGCCCAACTTTCCTACAAAATCACGCAGTTGGGACACAGATGCTTGATGGCGTGCCTGAGCTACGGTTGAGTATTCCGTAGCATGTCTCAGGTCATGCGCACACGAACCTTGTAGTCTTCGTCCAGACGACGTGCAACCTTGTTCAATCGCTTTGCGACAGCTGCAAAATTAAGGTCCCGTAGTTCCGCAAAAATTGGGTCCGTCGAGGCCGAGAGATGATGCTTCCGTTTCTTTTCCTGGACAAGAGCCGGGCCCGGCGCGGTAGAGGTGGAACCAGATGCGGTTTGGTTGGGGTTTGACGGCACGTTAAGGAGCGACGCTGGCACCTCGACATGGGCTGAAAGAATACGCGAAACCAAAACTGAGGGTAACAGACAGGCTCTTACAATTCGTGATATGAACAACCTCGTCAATTAGACCCTCGTACGTCAGCTGAGTTAGCAAAGGTGTGATCATGTCGACGCGACGATCAATGACGATGAGTGAGTCGAAAGTGTCAGAAACGTCGAGCAAGTCTTCTCGGTCAACGCCCGCACGTTGGGCACCTTGGCGGGTGAGCAGATCTGCTAACCGCTGAGAAATGTCAGACATTATGATCCATTCGTAACGGCTATCAACTCACCCCGGCATGGTCGCCCTTCCCAATGATCCGAGGAAATAGCCCAAATAGCTTCTGAATGGTGTGTAAAGCCTGCGAAGCATCATAGATAGACGTCTCGTCGCCGTCCTGAATCCCGAGGATCGCATGAGCAATGTAGCAGCAGGAAGGTCCAGCCCACCACCCATATTTCCTTGAAGGCCTCGCCATTCTCGAGCGAAATGACGTCGTCCGCGATTGGGATAAATTGGAGGTTGTAGGAGGAAATGGTGACATCCCCAAAAACGCCCTCTTCCTCCAGCACTCGTGTGATGAGGGTGGAAGTTCTAGGAACGAGGAGTAGGGTGTAGGTGTGCTTTTGTGATTCTGCTCCGTGTCGTTTGATCTGGTCTACCTCCCAAAATTAAAGAGGTCATATAGTAGCTGGAAAATCGACGTACCCGCAATTATCTTCACCCACCTTATCCGTGGGCGACACAGGTACACGATATTTGTCGTTACTGCGGAGAGGGGACCAGATTCGAGCCAGAACATCTTATCGACGCCATGTTGCTGTGTCCCGTAATAAGCACTATCCAACAAAAAAGAGGTGGTTGGTGCATACTTGAAGCAGAGAGACCTCTGTGACCAAGCTAAGTGGCCCAGCCAGAGATGGGTCCAGCACGAGAGTCTTTGCACCATTGACCTTGGAAATTGTAAATGATCACACGTCAAGAAAACGGTACGGGGAAGGGGCTCACAGAATTGAGTGCATGTACAAGGGAATTTCTCGCTATATCACGGAGTACGGAGACATCGACAGCTTCTTTAGCAGGCCGGCGTTGGTCAGAATTAGACGAAGTGGAAGTGGACATGTCCAGGTCCGCGGTCCGGCCCGTAGCACGTTGCGGTGTTTTGTTGTAATGTTTCACATGTTATGTACCGTACACGTCCTCATTATATCGTGTTTCTCCTCGCACTCTTCCCTCTCTTCCTCTTTGCGTTCGCATCTTTTCCTTCTATGCATCCTGACGGGAGCTTTCCTTCCTCTTCCCACTCTTCTAGTATCTTTGTAGCAGCCAGGTATCCCCTTTCTTGTATTTCCTCGAATTTACCCCATTGCAATGTTCCATACTATCAGTTTCCAGAGTTGGCGACATATACTTTTGATGAATAATATCACTCACCTCCTGCACTGGCATGGCCATGTACAGACAGCCACGGGTAACTTTCGCCTCTTCCAAAGTTTGCACGCTCGAAACGCTGCATGGAACAAATTAGGCACGTTGACGGGTTGATTGAGTGAGACTTACTATGCAAGGCGGCTCTGTATTTCCGTTATGGCAGGAATCGTTCTTGCACTCGAAAATGGGTTCCATCGCATGATCATCAACCACCAGCCAGAAATCGTGTCTCCGAAGTATCGGGGCGAAGTGTCGTCGAGCTTGGTAAGAGCATGAGGACTACTTGTGGACAGGATTGATAATGCCCTACCGAGCCCACGTCACACGCTATAACTGCACTCGCACCCATGTCGAACATTGTGGATACCTATACCACGTGGGTTCAGACCAGGTGTGACGGCGATAGCGGTTACTCACAGGTAGATTATCCACTGTGGAAAGTAGGTGTGAGACTTCCGTTCAAGAACTCAGACACGTGATCTATTACTTACGATACCCCCCATCCACGAGCATGTTTCCATTATCGCAGAGCGGAGGAACAAGGCCCACAAGTGACATTGAAGCGCCTGCGAGGGGACTGTTGGCCACTATCAACATCACAAAAAACACAAGCGACTTACGAATGAACCTCCAAGCATAACCAGTCTCATGTATCTCCATTCGAGATGTCGTGATGTTCGCTGTATTGCAGAAGAAGGGAAGCCACATATCTTCGATATGCAGGTCGTAGAACGCTTTGTAAAGGGAGCGGTTGAACTCGTGCCCCTGAACAAATTGTAGGTTGGTGACACCCTCAAAGGATTGAAGAGTCAACATACAGTTGTGTAAGCCACGAGGGGGTATGTGACGTCTGATAACATTCGCCATATATTGCCTAACCTCCCACTGAATTGATTTGCCCGTGCAGAACTGGATATGATGTCGACCTCCTTCGCGTATAGGCCACCGATGAGGGCCCCAATGCTGGTGCCTTTGGAACAGTTGGCGTTGCGAGGATGGACTTGGGACAGATACGCCTACCTCCAATATGATCTATCGGTATGCCGCTGTCTTCTAGCGCGCGCAGAAGGCCCTGAATAGATTGAGAGGACACTTTGCGTGAGGCCAATAAAGGCGACTTACAAGGTGTGAAATGCCCCGAGCCCCGCCACCCCCTAGTACTAGCCCAATGGAAATGCCACAGATCCTTCGTGCAAGCCGGGAAAAGTCGTCCATGCGGGGCAATCGTTGTGTACGAACATCTGGCCTGCTCCCACGGTACTTTTTAATTTCGCTTTGCACCCTTTCTTTGAGATGTTTCAAAGCTGTGACTGCAGCGGGATTGTGCGAGGCTACAACAGGCGGTTTTGGCACGGAAGGCTTCAGCTCCTGAAATCTTCTGTGAGTCGTGTGCATCACTAATTCTGAGGGCAGACAGACTGGCAGTTCAACGTGGATATGTTGATGGACCCATGGTCGACTCTGTCTCATAGTTGTAAGCAGTAGAGGGCGCGAAAGAGGTTCCTCCAACCTTCAACCATTCCCTCGTTGAACCAGGAAGGACGGAGCGTTCCGGATGTAAGAGTACAAGCTCTTTACGAGCCGTTGTCTTCATGGAGAGGAGGAGACGTTCGTATTCTCCCGTGGAAGGATCGTCGCCCAACCCGATGACAAGTACATAATCCGCCTGGCGAATGCAAGTCTGTGTCCAGGAGCTTCCAACTGAGGAGTCGGCAACATAAAGGACCATTTTGTATCGTTGCTCCTGATTCGCTAACCAAGCCGCCGTTTTCAGCTTTCCCATTCTTGTAAATGCATGTCTCCCGAGGACATTGGAGACAGATACTTGATTTAAGTAAGATGTTGGTGCACCAATCCCCTCCAATGCGACGTGAAGTTTTCGAGCGAAGCTCTCGATAGGAACGTTACGGGAAACAGGAAGCAGGGCAACGGTCTTCAGGTTATCATTATTACGCCGAAACTCTGTTCCCATGTTCCGTGATCGCGCCCTCGGAGAAGAATCGATTTCGCTTCGAACTCTCGAAGCGATCATTCGCAGTAACCTAGAAGTTGGTTAGGTAGAAAGGTCGGTCAGGAAGAGACGCAGTACTCACAAGGCCGTAGTCTGTGGGTTTCTAGATGCTTGATGAACAATAGCTCGAGTTGAAATGAGTGAAACCTACCGTGAAGATATGGCATTAAAGAGTGTCTGTGGCATCCGTATGAGCTCTGTATCTCGAATAGCGTGCACCGTATTGCGACGAGGAGTGCTTGTGATGACATCGATTTCGCCAGCGGTATCGCCTTGACCATATTCTGCAACAATTTTGACAACTCCGTGGTGGTCCTCCGTGATGGCACGTAATCGACCGTTGATGACGATGTAAAAACTATCACTGACATCGCCAGTACGCCATAGAACTTGGCCGGCATTGACGTGCATCCAGTCCAGCGATGCATCGATTTGTATAACTGATTGTTGGGCGGACTGAGTCTAGGAAAGCGGTTCTGAGAAAGTGGCAGAACACTGACCGAGAGGTGATAAAAGTGAGATAAGACGTTTGGCCAAAGTGAGCAAGACGATGGGTCGCTTTTCGAGCAACCTCTCAAGGGCATGATGTGGTAAGAAACCAACGTATGCATCGGTCTTGGCCACAATATCAACATATGACGCAGTGTTGGACAAGGATGCTAACGCAATGAACTGTAAACCATCACCTCATCGTTCCAGTAGAACGGTGTTACCTAAATATCCAGCGATGCCTCCGGGTTTTATTGTGAACAGCGGCCGTTGACCTTTCATTGATGAATCTGGCCGGGATGTGCTCGGCGCAGATGGTTTGAATGGCTCTTTGGGGCTACCAACGCTAGAGATGTTGCTATCCCCGTTGCTGGACGCCGTCTCGACGTCGTATAAGGAGTCTACACTTGACGTTGGTGGCTTTACCGTTGGATCCTTTTCTGGAGGGGATTGCCTTTCCGTGGGGAGGACAATATCTAAGAATCCTTCGATAACAAAAAAGAGCCCTAAAACGATATTGGTAACCCACACAAAGTAAGCCTCGATTACACACCTATATCCCGCTCTCCAGCTTTCGCCAAGTATGATCCTGAGGAATAAAACAGAATTTCGACCTCGTTGTCCAGTCCACTCATATATCCGCTCATCGTGACAGAAGAGGATCCACCAGTCGCACTGGAGGAATCATCTCCTATATCGAGCAATGATAAAGAGCCGAACGGTGACTCCAAAAGCCCACCACCTGGTCGCGACATTCGTCCACCATCCATGGTGGGAAAGGAAGGCGAAGCTTCAACAGAATTGTTGTCGCTCAGCGGAGGCTGCGATAAGCCAATGGAGACCGCTATACAATTCATCACCTCTTGCCGGAGGTCGAAGTCGACCCCATCGAGATGGAGGAATTCCGGCCTTTCATACAACTCGCGACGAGGGGAATGAGGGGTATTCAGGATGCTAAGGGTTCTTCCTAGAGGCTTCTGCGCCTCTCCAAATGGAGTTGAGCTATGTAAGTCGCCAGCCTGTACAAGATGTCGCATTGAACCTGATCTCTGCGGAGTAAATTGTACGCCACTAGATAACTTCACGGGGCTGATCACAGACGCCCCCTTTGAGGGCAAACGCGACTCTGTAGAAGGTTTGGGCGAGATCGCCGTTGGTGATAGGCTGTAGTGATCACCGTCCTGTTCAGATAGCGGTGGCGAAAAGTCTTGGCGCCCGACCCCGTCGAATCTTTGTCGTAGTTGTTGCATTCCACCCCCTTCATAGAAGATGGGGGGAAGCGGGTGACAGGCAATGTCATTGATAGCCTTCTCAGTCCGAAGAACTTCTGTAGTTAAGCCCAAATACTTGTGAGCAGCATTGAATGTGACTCTTGAGAACCGGGTCATAATAACTGGGAATTGACATGTAAAGACACGATCTCTTGGTACCGAGTAAATATAGCATACCTTGTACAATATGTGCACTGGCGTTAGGGAATTTCTTGGTCAAACGGCGAAAGGCTTCAGCAGGGATGACTGCAAGGGTCGTATCCTCGGTCGCACGAGCCACTGTGCCATGGTGGATCTGTGTAAGGTGATCAGACACCTTGCGCTGGCTTCTGGGGTTGAGTGGCGTTGTGGTGGAACGTTCCGCATGACGAGAAGCAAACGAGGACGGTGATTTTAGTTCTCTAGGGTGAATGGTGGAACTACTCGAGGAAACGGAAATCGGTCTCTTTCTCTCTGCCTCAGTGCCATGCGTATGCATGTCTAGGTCCAACTGTGAGACGTCCGAATTGGCACGTTTGCCTCTACCACGATGGGGCACCGACAACATATTGACGGCCGCATCGTCGTCGTCACCATGAGTAAGATTACTGTTTTGCCAGCTGATTTTCACATCTTCGGTGAATAGACTGAGGATAGTAAACAAGCTTGAGAGCGTCCCACCGCTGCCGACCTCGTTCATGAGTTCATAGCCGTTCATGTCTTCGTTATCCCAAGAACCGCTTCGAAATTCCGTCGGTTTACCTGAGGGTGCATACACCTGCACCATTCCATCAATAACGCAGTAGAAGCTCCTGTCTTCATCTAGGGACAAGGTGTCTCCTGCGATCAATCTTCGCGTCTGCAGGTGCCTGGCTAGTTCATGAAAAACCTGGAGAAAGTTCATAGGCGTGAACCTCAATGTGATTGGTTTAGGTCACGTACGGGCTTCTCCAAGAAACCGAAGATGCGTACAGCCTCCAGAAACTCATCGAGGTAGGTGTGGAATGCAGGCGGCGTCTCGGTTGAATTGACATCTGGGTGCAGCCCCTGGGCGTCGGGTTTCAGTAATGGCGGTTCTTTCAGCTGGGCATAGCTGTTGAGGTATCGGAATCGAATCCAATAATTGAGCGCAACAGCCCAGAGGCAAAAGAGCATGGCAAATGACCAGAAGTTTAGCTGCAGTTGAATGAGTTATGAGTGCTAATCCGGTGCTGTACAGAGCTTAGACTGGACGAACTGTGAGTGTCATTGAATAGGATAGCAAGGAATAGATGAGATGAGGGACACTGATGGTGACCAATGCCGCCAGGGCCTTGACCCACGAAAGCAAATACACTGGCTGTCCTGTTAGCGCTCTGATTCGGCTCTATCGATGAGGACTTACAGACAACCCAGAAGAGGGCAGAAATGAAAGAAACTATGGGATGCCTGTCTACGTGCTCCATGTTTTGGAGATGTGCAACGAGTGTGTCTTCCATTGGGACCGGACACAGTATATGTGGCTGGCGGATGCGACCGACGAAAAAGACGTGTGTGATGACGTATTTCCCTTACGTGTATGCAGCCTGAGAGTCGCTATCAGCGGATCAGCACCCAGAAAAACAAAAGAATAAAGCAACACCCTAATGTTACAGATACAGAAATACAATGGCGAAGCGGCCCACCAATGACGACTTGCGAGTAAAGTAGTATAATGTACCTAGGGCACTCGGGATATTCAGCCCGTCCAATTCGACAAATATGTCCCTAACACATCGCGTCTTAGACCGGTAAAAGAAATTATCACACTCTTTGACATCCACTTCACAAACTAAACCCAGGTAACCTTGGTACACCGACATTGGTAGGATTATTGACAACTGAATTCTGTACAAATGGCTGCGTGTTGGCCATCTGTCCAATGCATCCGCCCGGACCAAACCGCAATTTGTGCGGCCCTAACCAGAATAAGCTCAAGTGTCCATGCATATCTCACAGAGTGAAAAAAAGGTTCTGTAATTCAATTCAAAACACATGAAAGCTTTCGGTCCGAGGTCTGAGGCTTTAGTGCATAATTGTGGTTGAAGAAGAAAAGAAGGAATGAAGGGCATGCGTGATGTGGCCGTTGACTCTGACGGGCGCCTGTTGACCTGCCACACGTTGCAGGAATTATAAAAGGGAACCTGTGTCCTACCCCTATTTTCCCACGCCCCTTCACCCTCATACCTCTTCTTTCTCTCTCCAACCGTCCTACCAGTGTTTCTTCCAGTCCCCTTATCCTTTTTCTAGGCGCTTTTTCTGTAGCTGTGAGTATTGACCTATCATTTTAATACCCTTTTCTCCCTCCAAATTCCCCTCATCACCAAAGAGCGTTGCTCAATCAGTTCCCTTCTTCGGAGCGCTTTTATTCTCTTGATGGCCAGGACAACCCCTTGTCCGAGCCCAGTGTATTTTTTCCGGGGTTGCTTGTCCATGCCCTTCAGTCTGTTAAACCGTCGTCTCTGTGAGTCACCGACGATGCTCTTCATGGAGCTTGTCGCGCGCTTACGTGCATCGCCACGACAGCAGGCAGCCCTCGCTTCCCCTGATTGTTTCCTCTCTTTACGTCCTGTATGAAATGCTCATTGATCTTGTCCCGTCTAGTTATCACTCATATCACGCATGGCCGATTCATCGTCTCATAGACTCGACCTTCGAGTTGGAGGCAAATATCGACTCGGGAAAAAGATCGGATCCGGCTCTTTCGGTACGTTGTGAAGATCTTTCCCCATGCACGTCTGAACCTCTTGACAGGTGACATCTATCTTGGTATCAATATTATATCGGGCGAGGAAGTGGCTATCAAATTAGAGTCAGTGAAGGCCAAGCATCCTCAGCTTGAGTACGAATCCAAAGTTTACAAAACACTTGCCGGTGGTGTTGGTGTTCCCTTTGTGCGCTGGTTCGGCACCGAATGCGACTACAATGCGATGGTCATCGATCTCTTGGGCCCTTCCCTCGAAGACCTATTCAACTTCTGTAACCGGAAGTTCTCCCTCAAGACAGTTCTCCTTCTGGCTGATCAATTGGTACGTGGCCGTTGTGTTCGTTGATTTAACCTTTTTTTTTCAACCTGCGGATCAGATCTCACGCATCGAGTACATCCACTCACGCAATTTCATCCACCGTGACATCAAGCCTGACAATTTTCTCATGGGTATCGGCAAGCGCGGGAATCAAGTCAATGTTATTGACTTTGGTCTTGCAAAGAAGTACAGGGATCCCAAGACCCATCTTCATATCCCTTATCGCGAGAACAAGAACCTGACTGGAACTGCCCGCTATACGTCCATCAATACCCATTTGGGAGTGGAGCAGGCTCGGCGTGATGATTTGGAGTCGCTGGCCTATGTCCTCATGTACTTCCTTCGTGGCGCCCTGCCGTGGCAAGGGCTCAAGGCGGCCACGAAGAAGCAGAAGTATGATCGTATCATGGAGAAGAAGATGACGACTCCTACCGATCTTCTCCTGAACTATACCCGTGCCCTGCGGTTCGATGACAAGCCGGATTACTCCTATCTACGCAAGCTCTTCCGTGATCTTTTCACTCGTGAGGGGTACCAGTATGACTACGTGTTCGACTGGAGTGTCCAACGAGGCGCCCAGGAGGAGGTAGCGAGTGCCAGTTCCAAAGCAGCAGGTGGCAGACGTAAAGTTGTCCAGGAGGATGAGGGCGAGCCACGAACCAGCGACCGACAGTAAGAATCTAATCTGTTTTACTATTATTTACGACACCAACGACCATCTTGTAGACTTCGCTCCCATACTCGTCAGATGCAAGCCACTGCACCCGGCGCCGTAGGTCAGCAACGTGTCACTGGCGCTAGGCGTGACGACAACCTTTGGTAATCTAATTACTCCATGTGGCCGTGCTCAAAGGAGCACGTGGAGTCAGGTTGAACGGGTGAGGCGTTGGGGAGGGTTGCAGATGAAGCCTGACTACGCTAAATTTGCCATGGTCTTGAAGCTGGGTCGGTGGCATAAATCGATAAGGATTCCCAAGTCGAAGAACAAGATGGCTCGGGCCCTTCCTGTCGACACAATGGCCTAACTTGGTTTTCGATTGCCTCCCATCTCCCATCTACTTTCAAGACCCTTTAAGACCCCTTTATCGGTTGCCGCTTGGTCCGAGGTTTGGCTCTATTCCTATGCTAGCTGTCGCACCTGTGCCACTCCCCACTCCCCTTATAGTCACCAGTTCCCTCTTTTTCACATCTACGGACGCCATTCCCCTTTCAAAGCTGTACCTTCCTCGGTGTGTTAATCCAAGGATTCAGGTCAGCCACGTTATTACTTTTACGTACTAGAACCACATATCCCCTTCCTTGCGCCCGTGCTTCCTTCTCACAGCCACGCCGCTGTTGTTATAAAAACATGTTATTTATACTTTACGCAAAGCTCCTTACGTCTCCTTTTGTTGGGTCATTATCCTTGTCCACACGCGTTCTTGTTGTCCTCCTACCCTCCACTTCTTACAGCCCCATGATTGGTGTCTGATGAAGGCGAGCGAGGTGGGAGAGGGCGCCGTGTGGTTGTTGATGTATGGCGTTGGGGATAGCACTTTCAAACTCAATCGAGAGTAGTTTGTATGTCGGACTGATCAAATAAATAATACACGTTCGTAGTATTAATTTCCTTTTCAATATGAATATTTTCTTCAGTTCCTCGTCGAAAGGACCGGACGGTACCAACGCATGGGTCGATGAAGATGCACAAGGTGATGACTTTGTTGTTATGAAAGGACACTTACTGTTCAGTGTAAAGAGAAGTGCGACAGATTGGGAACAAAGTTAAGCGCGCAAAATTATACGCTCGCATGAGTTGAAAGAGGTCGGCAACAGCCGAGTTGGGTGAGGAAGAGCGCGCGTCGAGCACAGCACGAAGACCAAGCTTCCCTTTGCTTCTTTGCATTCTCGTCAAGGTCTTACCGATCTTACCTGCCATGGCAACATTCTCCAAAAAGGAGGAAGAAGGCCTCAGCTCGTACTACAACAACAAAACTACCGTCATACAGGAAGCCCGTGTTTTCAACGAGTCTCCGATTAGCCCAAGAAAATGCAGGGCGTTGCTAACTCGCATCGTATACTTATTGTATATTGGCGAGAATTTCGGGACCCAGGAAGCCACGACACTGTTTTTTGGAACTACCAAGCTATTCCAGCACAAGGATGTGCGTAACCGCTTGCAACGACTCTAGATCTGCCTACCCTGTGCTAACAATCCCTTCTTCAGAGCGCCCTGCGTCAGATGGTTTACTTGACCATTAAAGAGTTGGCGGTTTCTGCAGAGGATGTCATCATGGTCACGAGCAGTATCATGAAGGATATGCAACCGAATTCTGAGGTCATCTATCGTCCCAACGCCATTCGCGCGCTGTGTCGCATCATCGATGTGTGTACAACTTTTCCTCGGCTCACCTGTGCCCGCCTTGCTTATTATCGCAGCCTTCGATGGTACAAGGCGTGGAACGCTTTTTTAAAGCCGCTATTGTTGATCGCACGCCCTCCATCTCCTCCGCCGCCCTCGTCTCATCCTACCATTTATTCCCTTTCGCGAAAGACGTCGTGAGACGCTGGGTGAACGAGGCGCAGGAGGCCGTCAATGCCAAGTCCTCTGCTAGTTTCTTTGGTTCAAGCCCGGGGGGATCGTATCTCGGATTTGGGTCCTCGAGTTCATCGAATAGCGGTTACCAGCCTATGCCATCGACGAGCTACATCGCACAGTACCACGCCCTTGGCTTGCTCTATCTTATTCGGCGACAAGATAGGATGGCGGTGACGAAAATGATTCAACAGCTTGGTGGAGGAAAGTCTGGCTCTGGAACCGCACTCAAGAACCCCATGGCTCTCTCAATGCTTATTCGTTACGCGGCAAAGGTCGTCGAAGAGGATCCAAAGTGAGTCAAACCTTGAACGAGGACGGCTAGAGGCTAAAATACTACACTATCAGCGTCCAGAAGCCGATGCTCGACCTTCTTGAAATCTGGCTTCGCCACAAGAGTGACATGGTCAACTTTGAGGCTGCGCGTGCTATCTGCCAGATGAAGAATATCACGAGCGCTCAACTGACCAAATCGATTGCTGGCTAGTCCCCCTATTAATTGCGATAGGGCATGTGGCTGATTATTCACTAGTTCTGCAATTATTCCTTTCATCCCCAAAACCAACGCTCAAGTTCGCCGCTACTCGCACCCTTGCTAGTCTTGCTTTAATCCACCCCACGAGTGTCGCCACCTGTAATGTGGATCTTGAAAATCTCATCTCGGATCCAAACCGTAGCGTTGCCACTTACGCAATTACTACGCTGTTGAAGGTAAGTACACCTGACCCATGTTTTCTGGGAGAAATTGATCTTCATTTCGTAGACCGGCAATGAGGCATCCGTGGACCGCTTGATGAAGCAGATCACCAGCTTCATGAGCGAGATCTCTGATGAATTTAAAGTCATCATTGTCGATGCGATCCGCTCGCTCTGCCTCAAGTTTCCCACAAAACATGCCTCCATGCTTGGATTTTTATCTGGCGTCTTGCGCGACGAGGGTGGCTATGATTTCAAACGGGCAGTCGTTGAAGCTATATTCGACATGATCAAGTTCATTGGAGAATCCAAAGAGCAAGCACTTTCCCACCTCTGCGAGTTTATCGAAGATTGCGAGTTTACGAAGCTCTCCGTTCGCATCCTTCACCTTCTAGGCATTGAGGGTCCCAAATCCCCTCAGCCTTCGAAGTACATCCGGTTCATTTATAATCGCGTCGTGCTGGAGAACGCTACTGTACGGGCTGCGGCCGTGGCGAGTTTAGCCAAATTCGGCATTATCGACGATACGAAACTGAAAAAGAGCATCGGCGTACTACTAAATCGGTTGGACATTCGTTCTTGGGCCCTTTGGTTTTTGCTAACGATACTGGTGAAGCTGTCTAGACGACATCGACGACGAGGTTCGCGATCGAGCGGCGTTGTATCTCAAGGTGATTAAAGAATCCCGCTTGGCCGAAACTTATGTCAAGGATGGTGCGTCCTGTTAACCTTCCACATTATCCTGGGTTTTAATGAGAAATAGACTCTGTATTTTCCTTGTCGGCACTGGAGTCTAAGCTGGTTGCTTATATGAAGGATGACGATGCTGCCTCTCAACCCTTTGATGTTTCCTCAGTTCCGAAAATGAGTCGGGAGCAGGCGGCTCAAGAGGTTGCTCGTACGTTGCCAGGCTTTGCTATCGATTCATTCTCTTATTCTTGCGCAGGGCCGAGCTCGCTGGACACCGTTGGCGCCCCTGTCACAAGAACGACGACACCAGCCCCACCACCACAGACCGCAGAGGAGACTCAATCATCATTCGCTCAACAATTAGCCCAAGTGCCAGAATTGACATCGTACGGCGCTGTCCTCAATAGCTCCAAGCCCGTCCAGCTTACAGAGAACGAGACGGAGTACCAAGTTTCGTGTGTCAAGCACGTTTTCCGTGAACATATTGTTTTTCAGGTTAGTCTATCTCACATTCTTCCATCACGCATAATCTCTGAAACGCCTTTAGTTTAATGTGTCGAATACAATGCCGGATACTATTTTGGAGCAAGTCTCCGTTGTTATGCAGCCTCCAGCGGATTCTGGATTGACGGAGGACTTTATCATACCCGTTCCTACCCTCTCCACAACGACCTCCCCTGGCGTTGTATACGTTTCATTCACAAGAGAGGCACCAGAGGAATACGCGACCGCAGCTTTCCCATGCGTTTTGAAGTTTATCAGTAAAGAGGTGGATCCTGCAACTGGGGAGCCGGAAGCGGAAGGCTACGAAGATGAGTACCAACTTGAAGAAGTCGAGCTGGCTGCAGGCGGGGACTACATCATTCCGAGCTATGCGAATTTCTCGTCGGAATGGGACCGCCTTCGGACAGGTGTATCGATTACTGAAACGTTCACACTTTCATCCATGGAGAGTATCAAAGGTGTGTTATGACCCTTTCGATTTTTCTCTCTTGCACTCATACGCACCGTCAGCGGCATGCGATTCTATTGTCGAGATACTCAACATGGAACCCCTGGGCGGGTCTCAAAATCCGGCGCCAGGAACAACAACAGTTCATACGCTGCAACTTTCCGGTCTGTTGACAGGAGGCGGCGGAAAAATTGTCGCACGATGCCGGATGACCTTCTCAAGGGGGGAAGGCGTCACTTTGGAGGTTGGGGTTCGTGGGGAGAAAGAGGATGCATGTCGGCTTGTGATCACCGCTATTGGGGGCTAGTTTAACCCCGTGACTGTAGCACCTCGTCTGTCCATAGAATGATTCCCATACGCCCTTGAGGGCCACATTTACCGACGCCGACGGAATTGGGTGTCACGTAATGTCGTGTATCAGTTTCAAGTCATACGGCGATGATGTTTGACTGGGGGAAACCCGGCAATCGGAGTATGACCCGTATCATTACGGATTGGGGTTGGGCTATGTTCCTTGCCACTCTTTAGACCTCCAACGCACAACTGCAACCGAATGCTCTCCGTTTTATACCGCCCATCCCTTCCAATTGTCCCACCACCTATCTACCGTCCACCATGTCTTCGCCGCTTCCCGCTGCCAAGGTAATCCATGTCGAAACCCGCGGGGCCGTGATTTTGGAAGAAGCCTCTCCCGAAGTACGAGCGACGTCTGTCCATTTCCCACTGCGCACCACATTGACGACATGACAAGACTAGAGATAGTCGAGGAATCTACTTGCCAAACTACATAGAACCCGTGTCGCACATAGCGGTCGACGTGCGTTCCTTTCCCGATCATTTTCGCAATTGTGTTGTTCATCTCCTCTCCCGAACAGGTCGGAGGCTCACTTGCCAAGGTCGTCTACTTCACCCGTTCACCAGAACCCCCGTCCCCTCCTTCTGTCCTGAGTGGGAATAGTTCCAACAGTTCGATCCCGGCGACCCCCCCATCACCAACTTCCACCGGACCCTTGTCACAGTTATGTGCTCCGAGTTCTTCGCATCCCAGGCAAAGTGGCGCCTTGACGCCCATGGTGTTGGATAACCCTTCGAATCACATCGGAAATGGGTTGTCGGACCTGGACGAAAGTTTGCTCCATGACACCATTTTGCGCCGCGTATCCTTACAACATTTTCCCGGTGGCTCTCTCAACTTTGAGCGCTTCGAGACGGACGCCATTGATGATTGCGTCAAGTTCATCCAAGAGCTCATAGAGCGCTCGGCCGCCATCAACGGTGTTTCGATCGAAGAAATGAAGCAGGGCGTGAAAATCATAGCGACAGGAGGCGGTGCCCATCGGTTCTACGACCTCTTCCGTGAAACCCTCGACGTCGAAGTTCTCCGAGAGGACGAGATGGAATGCTTGATTGAGGGTCTGAAGTTCATCACTCTCATTCCCGACGAAGTTTATTTCTTCTCGGACCAGCTCATCCAATCTGTTGCGCACTCGTCGCCATCTCCGGCCACGCTCGAACGGCCAGGTCCCAGCGCACCGAAGTACGCTGTCACGTTCGAAGGAAATCCGACGCCTCAATTACCATGCCTCCTTGTCAACATTGGGTCTGGCGTTTCCATCATCAAAGTCGACGAAGACGGTACATTTGAGCGTGTGAGTGGGACGAGTCTTGGTGGCGGAACTTTGTGGGGCTTGTTGTCGTTGCTGACACCCGCTACTACTTTCGACGGTTAGTGACACTTTCGTTATAAATCTATAACATTCGTCTCACGTTGGGTTTCTGGCAGAGATGCTGGCCCTCTCCGAAGCAGGTGACAACGCAGCCGTAGATATGCTTGTCAAGGACATCTATGGACAAGATTATAGCAAACTTAGGCTTAAATCTACGATGATCGCCAGCTCGTTCGGCAAGGTGTTTAAGAAGGGCAAGGAAAAAAGGAAGTTTTCCCCGGAGGATATCAGCAAGAGTTTACTTTATGCCATATCAAATAATATTGGGCAAATAGCGTTCGTCCCATCCGAGGTACAAGACGTCATCGCATGCTGATAGTAGCTGGCAGGTACATGAATGCGGAGAAGTATGGCCTCAATAGGATATACTTTGGCGGTTGCTTCATTCGGGGTCACCCTGCGACCATCGCCACGTTGTCGTACGCCATTCGGTTCTGGAGTAAAGGCACAAAGCGTGCGCTATTTCTTCGGCACGAGGGATTCCTGTACGCGCCATGTCCTTGCTGTGGAAAACTGTGCTCACCGGCTGCCTCCTCACAGTGGTGCGATTGGCGCATGGATCAAGAACATTGATGGAGACCGTGAATCAGAGACAGGGGATACATGACAAGAAAACACAGGAAAAGCATGACATACTTAGCGAGAATATATTTGCATCCTCAAGGATTTGGCCTTTCCATTCATCACCGTATTACTATTAATTTTGTAGAGCATGCTATATAATATACTGTAGTAGGTTTCGTCTATGTGCTGTACTAGGGGAGGGGCGGACTTTCCGAATTAGTTTGAAAGGCCGCCGGGGTTGGAAGGGTTTGGACAAAAGTAGCACAGTTCCGGGCCACGTGGACTCATATCTATTTATCAACCACCAGAACATTTCCCATAAGACGCTGCCAAGTCAGTGGGAACAAGTCCGAGATGACGAATTGATGACGGAGTCACTGAGAGACCGTGATTCGGAATCAAGCAGCCCGTATGCGCGCCAATGGCGTGCCTAAAAAACGTGAGTCTGAGGGAAGGGTTTGTGGCTCGTGACTCTGTGTCGCATTGCGACGGGGCGATGGGCTGTGCAGGATGAAGACAATTGAGGAACAACGGGCACGGATACAGTATCATGTGCAAGCCGAGGAGGGCGCTTATGTTATTTCATCAAAGTGGTGCTTATAAATAAATGAAGGCCATATTTTTATTTTCTATACAGTCGACTACATCGCTTGGCTTTATTTGTGCGCCAATTTCTTTTTAGCAGCAATCTCCACGGAACTCAACCGGTGAGGTAATCCGCCAAATGTCAATTCATTTTTGTTGGGTTTGGGTGACAGAGGGAGGGGGGGGAAATAAACATGGGCTGTACAGCGTGCAGTAAGTACACGGGTGAGGACGACGAAAGGCAGTGTTGTGTTGGAAAGGAAAAAGGAGGGGGAAAGATAGCGTGGGAAGATGGGGATATTAGCGATCTGGCAGGTGAACGGTTGTCTGTATAAGCATCTGCTCTATAATTTTCTTCTTATGTCGTCCTCTTTCCCTTGTCATACTCTCCTTCCTTTCCTCTCTCACTGACCTCCCGCCTCTCTTTGCCTTCCTCCCTCTCTCCCCTCCCCATCATGGAGCCTGCCTTCTCCAAATGGCCAACAGGCTCGACCGACCGTCACCACTCTCACATGGATCCCCTCTCAGAAAGGCCCAAGAAACCCCGCCACCGTCATTCGGCTGCTCAGCTTGCCGCTTTAAATGAGCTTTACGAACGCAACGAACACCCTTCTCTCGACGAGAGGACATCCCTAGCAGAAAAACTCAGAATGTACGCTTTGTCATCCACTCGTCTTTCCCTATCATATGACTCATTCTCCGACCGATTAAGGGAAACAAAGACAGTGAATGCTTGGTTTCAAAATAAACGTGCTGCAACCAAGAAGCGCTCTCGTCCTGGACAACCCCCACCGACATACGACCTTCCTCCCATCTCTTCGCTACTCAGCCCCGTCGATTCCTCCACCCCTCCTCCACTCGTTGAAGACACTTCAATTTCTGAATTTCCTTCCCCCTCTCTCGCTCGCATACAAGAGCTCCCCACACGCATCAATCACCCTCAAGCCTCCCCTGAAGTTACCCTGCAACAGTCCGCCTTTTACGCTGGCAATCCAGAACACGATCACACGTATGAGAGCGCTGTGCCGGTGCTACCTCCACGTCCGAGGATGCGAATCAGACCATCTCTGTCTCAAACAGAGGAATTACGAAAGGCTTATCTAATTGATCCTCACCCTACTAAGGAGCAACGTGAGGAACTCGGCAAGAGGATTGGAATGTGAGTCGGATTTATTACCGTGCCTCATCTATCAGCTGACTCGATCTCATGTCACTCTCCCTCAGGCGCTATCAGAGTGTCACGAATTGGTTTCAAAACCAGCGAAGCCTTGCAAAAAAGCGATTGGATGATGACGTTACTCTTGATAGGACATCCCATCCCTATAGCAATGGCCGCCCGACCGCAGATCTGTCCACAGACATTCACTCTGACTTTCGGGATTCCCGAGATTTACCGGCCCTCGAAACACCAGCTCTCCCTCCACGGTCTTCGCATCCGTCTGTCTCTAGCCTAATACGCAGGGACAAACGGTCCCCCAGCGTTGAACGTTCCAATGCCTCCACTTCGTCGAGGAGCTCTCCTTATCATTGTATCATCCCACCCCATCGTCCAAGACGCACAAGGCCGGAGCCTCATCAATTAGAGGCACTTCAAAAGTTGTACAGTCGTACCTCCAACCCCTCTATCGAGGAACGCAATGCTCTGGCGCTCGAGGTTGGCATGTGCGTGTTTTTGTTTCCTTATCGTTTCTACCCACATACTCATATACTTTTCTGCAGGGACCTTGCTAAAGTAACAAATTGGTTCAGGAACCTCCGCCAGTCAACACGCAAGCGTGCCCAGAAGCCCGTAGAGGAGGGGGATACGGAAAGTATACAGTTGGGATCGGGTTTCATATCCCGCGCGGTCACCCCGTCTGTGGCATCCTCATATTCTGTCGGTGTGCACGAAGCCGATCATGTACCAGATCGAGAGCACGGCATTGACACCGATACTGAAGACGCGGGTGTAATTACTACGAACAACCCTGCCCGTAAACACATTCGCGTGGCGCCTTCGGACGCCGGGACCGATGACGAAGAGTACCAAGAGGCTGTCACCCCATCACCAGAACCGTCGCCTTTACCCCATCCTTCTACCACTCTTTTACCCACCTCTCGTCCGCATCAAATAGATGTCCGTGGTGGGATTAAGATCAGCCCAATTGATTACGACCGTCTGGAGAAGATTCCAGGTCGATTATCTGGTGTCAAGGTCGAAGACGCCCTTCTACTACTCGGCTTTCACCACCATATCGTACACTAATCTAGTGAGCCTTGCCTCTCCTCCTTTCTATGTTACCATAACTGATCGAAACACTCGTTTTCTGCAGTGCCTCGTTCCGGCATTTTTGCACCCCTTATCTCCTGCATTCGCCGAGCCTTCTGGAACCCCCACTCGTGTTATCGTCGTTGATCTAGATGATGGTGCCTGGCGTCTGCGACCCAGACAAGGCTCCGCCCCATCCCCCCTCAGAAGCACCAACTGGGCTCGGGCCCCACGATTAACTTATACCGTATCACTACGTTAAATTCCGCAATATCTGATTACGCCTGCTGCATCTTTGATCGTACTCTGCACATACAATCCCTTACGCTGTTACATTTATGTAGCTCTCATGTTGCATACTTAGTCGCCGACATTTCCGTGTCCCGCAATTGTATCGAAATAATTTTTCCGATTCTGTTATTATGCGGTGCTCGTCGGAATACCGGGGTCGGCAAAACTGCTGGCTCCATGGTTCAACGTTGAAGCGCAGAGCGCCCCACTGGCTTACTCCTCCGCCGTCAGGTTGAGTCCCCACATGTATTACATCCGCTCCACATCGTCAAAGGCATCCTTGAGACATGTATCTAGGTCATTGTTCTCATCCTCTGCCTATGCGAGGCCGACCGCATTGGCTCTGGACGCGCCCACACCCTCAGAAGAGTCCGAGGCTTTCGCCTCACGGGTGGCTGCCGTAGAGACTTTCTTTTCCCAGCCACGTTTCTCGGGTTTGTCTCGTCCATACTCTGCCGCTGCTGTTGCCTCGAAGCAGGGATCCCTTCCACCCTTACCACTTCCTTCCACACTACTCGCCGACAAGCTCCATGCGATATTCGCAAGGGCCGCCAAGGAAGGCAAACCAGTGCATACGCTCGGCGCTGTGGACCCGGTGCAGATGACTCAGATGGCGCGATGGCTCGAGGTCATGTATGTTTCTGGGTGGGCAGCGAGCAGCCTGCTCACGACAGCCAACAACGAAGTGGGACCGGATCTTGGGTGGGTCAACCTTTCGACTAGTTCGATTTCCTTACGTGAAATATGCAGCGTGCTTTTCTGACATTTCCCTTTCGTTGCGTTGATCACATTAGAGATTACCCGTACACCACGGTTCCGAATCAAGTCCACCGCCTCTTCCGTGCGCAGCAGCTGCATGATAGGAAACATTACGATGCGCGGCTGGAAGCGCCACCACAGGAACGCGCTGAGATGCCTTACATCGACTATCTGAGACCCATTATTGCGGATGGGGATACAGGGTGCGCATGACTCAACCATTGTGCAGCCAGCGCCGGTCTGACCCTACCCTGTGCCCTGCCTGCCCTGCACTAGACATGGCGGTACATCCGCAGTAATGAAGCTTGTTAAACTCTTTGCGGAGTCGGTGGGGCTGTTTTCTCCGTGGGTTCAGGGGAAGTCGTGCTCACCGGCTGGTCATATGTTAGGGAGCGTCGGCCATCCATCTAGAGGACCAACTCCATGGGGGCAAGAAGGTAAAAACTCCGATCTGTTTGTCGTCAGTCACACCTCCCTACAATGCTCATGGCCGAGCGCAGTGTGGCCATTTGTCAGGAAAAGTGGTCGTGCCCACCAGCGCACACATCTCACGCCTCGTGGCGTCTCGGTTCCAGCTGGATCTCCTACAGCACACAATGCTCCTCATTGCGCGAACGGATGCCGAATCCGCGCGCCTCATTTCATCTACCGTCGATGCGCGCGATCATCCCTACATCCGGGGCGTCCCTACGCGTCTGCCCGATGGATCACGCCGGCTCGCGTTGGCAGAGGTGCTCGATCGGGCGGAAGCAGAAGGTCGGAGCGGTGCAGAGATCGATGGCCTCGAGGCAGAATGGCTGTCCGAAGTTAAATTGACCACGTTTGATGAAGGTAATGTCATTCGTTTGGGGGGGCTGAGGCTGTCCACCCCCGTGCTGACGTAGATTTCGGTGTACCGTGACCAGCGGTCGAGCGAGCGATTCGGGGGTCGAGCAACGTTCCATCCTCCCGAAAGACGTCTGCTCTCGAGCGCTATCGGGAGGCGGTTGCTGGAAAGTCAAACACGGAGGCACGGGACATTGCCGCAGACATCATTGGTTGCCAAGTTGACTGGGACTGGGATCGTGCGTCAAACATTGCTGACTTTTTTTGTTCGGCCCTTTTTCTCCCGTTGACCACGGACACAGTACCACGCACCCGCGAAGGATACTACCATACTGCCGGTGGAATTGATGCAGCGGTGTCCAGAGCCTTGGAATTCGCTCCTTACGCTGATATGATTTGGCTCGAAACTAAGACCCCAGATCTGAGAGAGGCTCAATCGTTCGCCCGCCGAATACGTGACAGGTTCCCTGGAAAGTGGCTAGTCTATAACCTCAGCCCGAGCTTCAATTGGAGCGCGCATGGATATTCAGGCTGGTGCCGATCTCCACCCGAAATTGACCACTGTTCTCATGGTTGAATTAAACTTTGACATACAGATGCTGACTTGAAGCGCTTCATCTGGGACCTCGCAAAGGAGGGCTTTGTCCTGCAGCTGGTCTCTCTAGCTGGCCTGCACAGCAATGCCGTCGGTTTTGGTTTGTTTATATCCTATTTCGTCCGTTCAACTGACTAATTGACTTTAACTTTTAAAGCCGAGCTCGCCCGACGGTTCAAGTCGGACGGCATGCTCGCTTACGTAGAGACGGTCCAACGCAAAGAGAAAGAAATTGGCTGTGACGTCCTTACCCATCAAAAATGGTGCGCTTCCATCTTTTGCATCATTCTAATTATATATTCCCTCATTTCATTTCTGTTTCGCAGGAGTGGAGCGGATTATATCGATAGAATTTTGTCCACGCTCGCATCTGGGTCATCGAGCACCTCTTCGCGGGGAAACGATTCTACCGAGCACTCATTCTAGCTAGCAGAATGCCTATTCGTTTTACCTGTCGAATAAGTCCCGAACGCTGAGGAGGAATGTGTGGAGTGCCAAGGAGCGCAGTCAGTGCGCAGTCCTCAATTCTGCTCACGTGATAGTGAGCGTCTGGTGGTCTGAGCTCCTCAGTCAGTCGTGATTCTATAATCCTTTGATCTAAACACTGCAGAATGCGGTATGCTGTGCAAGCCGTTGGCTGTCTTGAACTTGAAACTTGAAACTTGAAAGAGCTCTGACGCTGACGAAGATTTCCGTTTGTACATCACTGCGCATGGTGGTACATGCCGTACATCAAAAGTACTCCACAGCCGCTAATGTGATTGTAACATGACTAAACCTTCTTATGTCCATTCCGTGCGGGCTAAAAGTTTCTCATAGCTGGCCTTCTAAGCCGTGAGTGCGGTTGTTCGCCCCTTGTTCGCCCCGTAACTCCTATACTCTTCGTATATATAAGCACTCCTGTTTGCTGTCGGTCGGTAACCCACCAGCTACAGCCCAGCGAGCGACTTCTACCTCCAGACCTTATCCATCTCACAATGGTCAACAAGATCTTCTCCGCCACCTTTGCCCTCGCACTTTTACTCACGCAGGCTGCCCACGCCCTGCCTCAGCCTCAGGCATCCCCGTCCGATGCATTTCCGTCGCCTAGCTTTTCGGTAGCGTCTACCCCTGAGCCTTCCGAGTCGGCCGCCCCTCCTAGCTTTTCGCCTTCCGATTCGGTCGTCCCTCCTAGCTTTTCGCCTTCAATGTCGGCTCCTTTCCCCGCCTCGTCCATCTCACCTTCACCTTCTGCTCCGCCCACTCAGCCAGAGCCAGAGCCCAGCCTGCCCACGCCCTCCCCCTTACGCGCCACATTCGACCCCACGTTCGACAACCCTGATGGCTCGATGGACGGCGTCGCATGCTCCAATGGGGACTTCGGTCTCGAATCGCAATTCCCGACGTTCGGCGAAGTTCCTTCCTTCCCATTCATTGGCGGCGCTTTCGACATCGTGTGGAACTCTACTAATTGCGGCTCGTGCTGGAACGTCACGAACCCGTCGACGGGCGTGTCGATTCAAATGACCGCCATCGACACCTCCGGTGTTGGTTTCAACCTCGCAGAGGAGGCGTTCGCGAATTTGACCAACAGTGATACAAGCGTAGGCGTGATTGATGTCACTGCTACCAAAATTTCTACCACTCCTTGTGGAGCGCAGTAAATTGCATCCATCATGCCACTTCGTTGCTTGCTTTACTTATTGCATCCGAACACTGTTTTCGAATTCTCTTCACAATGTTCGAATCGTGATTACGTAGAATATGCCTTGGCCCAGGAAGGGGCGTCGCCTTGGACACTTTTCTACGTGTTACCATTCATCATGTCCATTTTTGCGTCGTTGCTTCGATCACACCGTTGCCAGTGTACCCGGCCGACCGATCGACCGATCGACGAATAGAAGTGCTCTTAACTTTGTTTAGTCTACATTCCGAATGATGTTCTCTTTTGCAAGTAAGCCGGCAATTTACCTGTTCAGGAAAGCCAAAAGGGTACGTACTGTGTCGTCACGGTTCAGGCTGTACATACAAATATTTCACTGAGGCGGTTAAACCGAAGTCACAGTCAGATTTTTACGACCTGATACGTAGACTTTTGTAATCGCTACGTTCAAGAAATCCCCATACACAACGCTAATGTTTTGACAGCCTCAGGGCGACGTAGCTTGTATCTTGTCTTCGTTCAGTCACCCCTACTATCACTGCCCAGATGGAGCCTGATCAGTGCACTCGATAGCATGCCGCATTTTCTTCATTTCTCGTTGGACGGATCGAGTGTTATACTTCCTGTTTTGGTTTCACATTACCATACATACCACTTATAGTGTTGGATATAATTGTGCGTTATTGATCATATCAACAGAGCTTCGAGAGAGAGAAAAACCTGACGGTCGCGTAAACCTTAGGAGATCTTCAGTAGTGCGGCATAACAATATGGTCGAGATGACACGACGGGACGTGATTAAGCGTAATTCTCTGATAACACATCAAGCAATATGCTATGCGGATTATACATCATTACAGCCCAAACAAAAGAAAAACGAAAATGTCCAAAGTAATACGCCCATGGAATAAGAAACGCTCCAAGTAAGATTAAGATACGATATTTACAATGGACACTGGCAGAAAGAGGGTGCAACTTTGGTGGCGACCACGTCGTCGATCACACCCGTCCCGATTCCACCACCGTTCAACGCGCCGAACGCCGTCGATCCCACGCCGAAACCAGCGACCGCAATGTCGACGGCGGTCATATAGATCGACGCCCTGTTCGCCGGGTTAGTGATGTTCCAGCACGCGCCGCAGTTCGGAGAGTTGAATGAGACGTCGAAAGCACCGCCGATGTAAGAGCACTCGGGAATCGGGCTGGGCATCGGGCACGCGACGTTGAGAGAGCCGGTGGGGTTGTCGAACGTGGCGTCATACACGGCGCGTAAGGGTGTAGGCGTCGGGACGGCGCCGTGTGCGACCTGGGTGAAGAGGAGCGCGATGGCGAAGGAGACGGTGCAGATCAATTTGAACATTGTGAAGTGAATGCGAAAGTGTCGGTTGGTAGAGTGTGGTGGTGGTGGTGGTAGGTAGAAGTCGCTGGTCTGTGTTGTGACTGATGCTTCATCGAGGCCCGCTTTTATACGCGAAGAACATAGGAGCCATTGGGCGGGAGGATCTAGTGTAGAGGGCCTTGGCAGTGATTGCCAGTGAACCGGTGGTGTAAACGAAGCACTGTGATGGAGGTTTCGCAATGATGTGGTATGCGCGGTATGAACGCGTGGTATAGGATGAGTACTAGTGAGTGTAGTATGTCCCGCTCGATGTCAAATGCGCGCTCTACAGCATGCACAGTACAGTATGCCAAGCTAGGACAATAGGACTTTGGCCTACTTTCGTTCAACAGAGCGAATGGTCTTTTGCACAGCATTCTGGGACATTGAGTGTGATGAGCGGGACTTGACAGAATGATGAGCGGAGACCCAAGACCAGCCAGAGTCGGGCGCGCATCGCATTCAGACTTGCGGGTCACATGAACAATGCCACAACCACATCACATCGACAACTCGGGGCAGAGCCTGAGGCCTGAGTAACCAATATAGTCCGCTGAAAGGAATGTCCGGTATATATATTGTACCTAATTTCCCCGTGAAGAGGTACTACTGCAAACAAACAAGGCTACATGTCCGATCACCCCTGCCATGAGGCCAGACGCAGACGAAAGCAACTAGCAACTACCCACGACCTAGACAAGACAAAAATCCCGAGTGTCGCAGTACTGTTGCGCATTCTTTGGGCTGCACGATAATGAGATTGAAAACAACGCGGCGGCAGTGGAATAATCCATTGATAATATATCGATAATATTAATATGTCAAAGAGCCAAAATGTATGCAACGCTTCAAGTTACTACAGTAGTATTTGTATATACTATTGTTGATATTTCTGCCATTTCCTCACCCTCTACACCTTAAACACTGTCCTAGATATTCATTCTATGCTATTCCAGCGCCCGAAATATCTTTTTGCAGACGAGAGACCCATTATTTTAGGTTTCCCGTGGGGTCTGATACTCAAGCTGTTGGTACCGTGACAGTAAAGGGCAATGCCAATGTTCTCGAACACATTGAGCTCCTCAACAACCAAGTGCAACAGACCCGGACTTTGAACGACGACCTAAAGAGGGCATTGCTGGACTGAGTACTGGTAATATTCAACACCAACAGAAGCTGCTCATGTTCTCAATGTGCGTAAACCCAAATGCCCATGCATCCTTGAGCACTGACCGTGTCAATTTCTAGGTTTCACACTCAACACTGCTCCGGTGGGCAAAGGGCATTCCGACACGCAAGGAAAGCTGCGGTTAGTCGGCAGGTCCTCACCCCATCACAGGAGGTGACATTGGCCGCCCGTTTTCAGTCTACAAACGCAAGGACGAGCTTATTGTCCTGGCGGCCTGATACGTAAACTTTTGTAATCGCTACGTTCAAGAAATCCCCATACACAACGCTAATGTTTTGACAGCCTCAGGGGCGACGTAGCTTGTATCTTTTGTCTTCGTTCATTCCGAGTCAGCCCAAAAAATTGAACCGACTGTCATCGCGAGGACAAATCACGTGATTCGCGCTCCAGATCACGTGTTTGGTGGCTGGAGCGCGTTCGGTATTCGGGATTCGGGATCTGCATAAATCTCTCGCACCGCGGTGCCCAAAGCTTTCTGTCTGCGACGATTCGAGTTCTGCGCCCGCCCCGTTTCTCCGTTCCGTTCAAGAAATCGTTTCCCGTATTACAGGACAGAGAGTTGGACGAATCCAGTGCGAGGAGGAGAGAGCTGCGTGATCATAAATTTACCTTCCCCGAAATCGACTCTACCGTTACGGAAGTCCGCTTCATTTATTTAACTCTCCTCCTACCATCCTACTACCTCCCTATCCATCATCTCCTTCCCTGCCGTCAACGTCTCGGATCTCAGCCCTCGACAACCTTAGATGTACCACCTCCGCAACCCAGCGCCAAGTCCTTCTCATCCGGGCTATCACTCGAGCAACGTTTCTTCTCGAGCCTTACCGGCTTAGACGCTGCATCGAGACCACCATCCAGCCCTTTCTCACTTGGTTCAATAGACGAAGGTGCGGATAACCGGACAAGACCTCACTGAATCCCATCAAAAGCATCAAGTCTCTGGAAGAGATGTCGAAAGGCATCGATCTCTTTTGTCTCAAGGAGCTCTCTTGCTACACTGGCTGGATCAAATAATTCATCAAGTACATCAACCCCACGTTCTTTAACTCCTGCCCCATCTTCTGCATCCCGAGAATCGGTTACAAGTTTAGCCTTACCTTCAGGTCGTCACCCACCTAATGCCCCTTCGTTGTCGACATCACAGCTACAACAGTCCCATAGCAGTCCATCAATTAACACCATGATCTTTAATCAAGAATCGCCATACCTCATCCATGTAATACCACCACACTCCTCAGCTCGGCGTCGTACAGCCTCGCAAGCTGCTCGCATCGTCTCCTCTGCATCGTCCGCAGAAGTGCATGTCATGCCACCACCAATAGCCACAGTGACAGAAAGGGAGAAGACCGGTCCGTCAAAATCGATAACTCAAATTCAGGCGCACGAACAGTTCTGCCGACCTCCTGCCACCAGACCAGCTTGGGACACGGAAAAGCCTATCACGCGTTGACTCTGCGCGTGTCTTGCCTAGGAGCTCGCGTCGACGGTCGAACCGAGCTGCAGCGCTTCCCCGACCGTCGCCGGATGATCAAAACAGTAGACCCAGTACTAGTGCCCCAACTGGAGCCAGATCAGTGCCCTCGATAGTATGCCGCATTTTCTTCATTTCCCGTTGGACGGATCGAGTGTTATACTTCCTGATTTGGTTTCATATTACCATTCCACTTATAGTGTTGGATACAGTTGTGCGTTATTGATCATATCAACAGAGCTGAGAGAGAGAGAGAAAACCTGACTGTCGCGTAAACGTTAGAAGATCTTCATTAGTGCGGCATAACAATATGGTCGAGATGATACGACGGGACATAATTTCTCTGATAACACATCAAGCAATATGCTATGCGTATTATACATCATTACAGCTCAAACAAAAAAAAAGGAAGACATAGCTAGGATGTTTTGTTTTGTGACGTGGACAATAAAATTCAATACAAAATTTAAAAATTTAAAAAAAAACGAAAATGTCCAAAGTCAGATTAAGATACGACATTTACAATCCACAGTAAGAGGGTGCAACTTTGGTGGCGGCCACGTCAATCGCACCCTTCCCAATTTGACCGCCGTTCAACGCTTTGAACGCCGTCGATGCCATGTTGAAACCATGCCCGGCAGTGTCGACGGCGGTCATATAGATCGATGCTCCGTTCGCCGGGTTAGTGATGCTCCAGCACCCGCCGCAGTTCGGAGAGTTCCACGCGACATCGAAAGCACCGCCGATGTAAGGGTAGTTGGGAATCTTGTTGAACGTCGGGAACCTGGAGACGAGGCCGTTGGCCCCGTCCGAGCACGCGACGCTGTTGAGAGAGCCGGTGGGGTTGTCGAAGAAGGTGTCGAACGTGGCCCGTAAGGGTGTAGGCGTAGGGGCGGGTGCCTGAGGCAGGGCGTGTGCGACCTGGGTGAAAAAGAGCGCGAGGGCGAAGGAGACGGTGTAGATAAATTTGAACATTAAGAAGTGGATGCGAAAGAGTTGGTTTGTGAGTGCGGTGGTGGTGGTAGTAGGTAGAAGTCACTGGTCTGTGTTGTGACTGATGCTCCATCGAGAGGAAAGCAGGGCCGCTTTTATACCCGAAGAACATGGGCCGGGAGTCATTGCGCCCGGGGATGTAGAGCGCCTGGAAGCCGCGGCGAACCGGTGGTGTAATCGAAGCTCTGGAGGTTTCACAATGATGTAGGTATGCGCAGTATGAACGCGTGGTGTAGGATGTGCAGTGGAGTAAGTATGTCCCGCCCGATATCAATGACTTTGGCCTGCTTACGTTCGACAGAGCGAATGGTTTGCACAGCATTCGGGGACATTGAGTGTGATGAGCGGGACCGGGCAAAATGATGAGCAGAGACTCAAGAGCCAGACGCGGATCTTGCGGGTCACATGAACAATGCCACAAGCACATCAGGCGACATCGACAACTTGGGGCAGCGCAACTAAGATATTCCACTGAAATGAATGTCCAGTATACCGTACTGTACCTATTTCCCCGGGAAGAGGTGCTGCAACAAACAAGGCAATACAGGCTATGTCGCCCCTAAGCAAGACGCAAAGACGGAAGCAATTAGCAACTACCCATGACCTAGACAAAAATCCCGAGTGTCCCAGGTGCTGGCGCGCGTTCGGCAATCATCGAATCATCTTCTGCATCCCGATTCTCAGAATCGGTTGCAGTTCTAACCTCCAGACCGTCACGTGACGGCGCCACCTAATGCCCCGTATTGTGATACTCCTTCGTTGTCAACATCTCAGTTACAACAGCCCCATAGCAGTCCATCAAGATTAACACGATGAGATCTTATTCAAGAATCGAATCGCCATACCCCATCCATGTAGTACCACCACACTCCTCGGCTCGGCCTCGTACAGCCTCGCAAGCTGCTCACATCGTCTCTTTTGCATCGTTCTTGGTGGTGGAAACGGTGACAGAAGGGGAGAAGGCCGGTCTGCCGAAGGCGATACTCAAATCCAGGCGCACGGACAGTTCTGCCAACCCACTGCCACCAGACCAGCTTGGGACACGGAAGAGCCTATCACGCGTTGACCCCGCGGTGCGCTCAGGTGCGCCCGCAGGTGTTGGAGGCGGGGTAACGCCTTCGTCATCATCTACCGACTCTGTGCGTGTCTCGCCTACGAGCTCGCGGCGACGGTCGAGCCGAGCCGCAGCGCTTCCGCGACCGTCGCCGGATGATGAAAGTTTCGAAACAACAGAGCCAGTGCCTCGCCTGGAGCTCGTCAGCGTACTCGATAACATACCGCATTTTCTTACTTTCTCATCGGACGGATCGACTATTCTGGTTCTTGATTTTATTTTCACAGTACCATACCCTTTATAGCGTTGGATACAATTGTAAGTTATTCATCATATCAACAGAGCTTCGAGAAAAATGCCCCTGATACACACAAAGGTTAGAAGACCTTCCTTAGTGCGGCACAACAATATGGTCGAAATGACAGGACGGGACATAATTCATTGATAACACATCATCAAGCAGTATGCTATGCGTATTATATATACATCATGACAGCCCAAACAAAACGAAAATGTCCAGGGTAATACAACCCATGAAATAAGAAATGTTCTAAGTAAGATTAAGATATGCCATTTACAATCCACAGTAAGAGGGTGCAACTTTGGTCGCAGCCACGGTGAGAACGCCTTGCCCGATTTGACCACCGTTCAGAGCTTTGAACGCTGCCGATGCCATATTGAAACCAGCGCCCGCAGTGTCGACAGCGGTCATGTAGATCGATGCTCCGTTCGCAGGGTTAGTGATGCTCCAGCACCCGCCGCAGTTCGGAGAGTTCCACGCGACGTCGAAAACACCGCCGATGTAAGGGTAGTTGGGAATATCGTTGAACGTCGGGAACCTGGAGAGGAGGCCGTTGGCCCCGTCCGAGCACGCGACGAGGTTGAGACCGTTGGTGGGGGTGTCGAAGAAGGTGTCGAACGTGGCCCGTAAGGGTGTGGGCGTAGGGGCAGCTGGCTGAGGCAGGGCGTGTGCGACCTGGGTGAAGAAGAGCGCGAGAGCGAAGGAGATGGTGCAGATTAATTTGAACATTGTGAAGTGAATGCGAAAGAGTTGGTTTGTAGAGTGTGGTTGTGGTGGGTAGAAGTCGATGGACTGTGTTGTGACTGATGCTTCATCGAAAGCTGGCCCACTTTTATACCCGAAGAACATAGGAACGAGCCATAGGACCCACTGGGCGGGGAGATGCAGTGTTAAGGACTTGGCGGTGAACCGCTGGTGTAATTGAAGCTCTGTGATGGAGGTTTCGCAATGATGTGGTATGCGCGGTATGAACATGGTGTCAGTAGGATGAGCAGTGTAGTATGTCCTGCCCGATGTCAAATGCGCGCTCTACAGCATGGGCAGTACAGTATGCTAAGTGCTAGGACAATAGGACTTTGGCCTACTCTCGTTCGACAGAGCGAATGGTTTTTTTCCACAACATACGGAGGACATTGAGTCAACGAGTTAGGGAGTCACTTGGGAGAATGACGAGCGGAGACCCAAGGGATGCCGCACGCGCATCGCATTCGAAGTTGCGGGTTGCGGAAGTGTTGCGGTTGCGGATCACATCGATCACAACTCGGTCACATGAACAATTCCACAAGCACATCAGGCGACTTCGACAACTCGGGACGGGATCAAAAAAAAAAGGATCAAAGTTTCCCCTGATCTGATATCAATGTCCAGTATAGCTGTGCTGTAACAAACAAGGCTATTCAAGCTGGATCGCCCCTGGGCCAAGACGCAAAGACGTCATGAGTGTTGCCGCACTGTTGCACACTGCAAAAGTGTAGTATCTTCATCTTTTATCCTTTGGGCCCCATACAGTGATGAGATTGAAATTACAAAAAGTGAAATAATTCATTGATAAAACGTCAAAGAATCAAAGTCTATGCAATGCGTATCATATTTATGGCTACAGTCTAACGAATTCTAAACAACCAAAGAGGTCTACCAAAGCAGTATAGAAGGAAAAGGTAAAGTGGAAGCAGGTGTTTACAGTCCACAGACAGAGGGAGCAACTTTGTTGGCGATCACGTCAACCACACCCTGATCAATCTGACCACCATTCAACTCCTCAAACGCCTCTTGTGCAATGTTGAAGCCACCACCGGCGGTGTCGATGGCAGTAATTTGAATCGACACTCCCGTCGTCGGGTTCGTGATGTTCCAGCACCCGCCGCAATTAGGAGAGTTCCACACAACGTCGAAAGCGCCCCCAATGAAAGGGAAGTTCGGGATGTCGCCGAACGTCGGGAATCGCGAAGCAAGTCCGTTAGGCCCGTTCGAGCATGCGACGTTGTTGAGAGAGCCAGCCCTGTTGCCGAATGTAGCGTCGTACGTGGCGCGCAGCGGAGATGGCGTGTTTGGCTCCGGCTTCTTATCGTCGGGCTTGCCGTGATCAGGCTTTGACGGCGGGTAGGGGGGATAAGGTGAGGTTGTCGGTGGGTAGGTCTCCTTGGGCGGCGGGTAGTACGAAGAGGAGGTATAATACGGCTGGGAAGAGTAATAAGGAGTACCCGTCGAATAGCTGCCTGTGGTCGTGGGGTAGTAGTCCGTGGTCACGGTGCTACTATACTGGGAGGAGTAGGGACTCGGAGTCGAAGAGTAGGGCGTCGTATATGACGGACTTGAGGACCAAGAGTCCGAAGGAGACGCATCAGACGGAGATGCTTGGGGCAGGGCATGGGCAACCTGCGTGAAGAAGAGGGCGAGGGCGAGGGCGAGGGCAGAGGACACGACTGTGTTGACCATTGTGAGGGAGCAAGATGATAGCGGTAGAAGTCACTGGGCCGAAACTGATGGGTCACCAAAGAGAGAAACAAGGCCCACTGTTATACACAGAATACATAGGAGTTTTGTAGCTGACAACAACCGCAGTGTAGATGGTCTGCCAGTGCTGAGAACGCCGCCGACATTTTGGGCATATAATGAAGATTTCTTACGAGTCAGCCATGTAAACAAGACATCACATCGGCGGCGGTGGTGGAATACTTTGTGGTAGTACGCACTGTGGTGCTGCAAAAATGGAGAGCGAGCGAATGGTTTGCGCAACATTGTGTATCATATGGAATATTAATGGACTCGGATGCGGGAGATCTCGGACATGCGCATGCACTCCGGGTCTCGTGATCGGAAATGGTGATCACGTGAAAACCCCACGGTTGTCGTAGTCGTGGTTGCGCTAGTAAAAAACAAAAGGCAAGAAAAGGCGTGAAAATAACGAATACAAACAATGTGTGTCAGTTCGTAGAAATCTAACTTTTAAGTTCTTTTTGAACAGGTACCTAAGTGGGAAAGAAACGCCAAAAAACTATGAAATGGTGGTAAAAGTGACGACTAACTATATGATTTGTGTGTACTTTGTAGCCTGTGAGACTGACACGTAGATTTTTGCAATCGCTATGTTCAAAAAAATTCCCCGCTTTTCTCTCACTTACAACCGCTAATGCATAATGTTTTGTTTGATAGCGATATCCTTGGGGCGACGTAGCTTTAATGGTTGGTTTATCGTTCATTCACGTGCATTCACCCCTATCGAAAGTTCGAACCATCGCGATCCTGCGACGAATCACGTGGTTCGTGCAGTGGTTCCGTGTCCCACAGGTGCTCGCGCGCGTTCGGCGTTCAACGCCATCTTCTGCATCCCGAGAAGCAAGCCTTACCTCCAGACCGTCACCCACCTAATGCCCCGTATTGTGATACTCCTTCGTTGTCGACATTTACAACAGTCTCATAGCAGTCCATCAGTTGACACGATGATATTTTTCAAGAATCGCCATACCCCATCCATGTAATATAATACCACACACTCGGCCCGGCCTCGTACAGCCTCGCAAGCTGCTCGCATCGTCTCTTCTGCATCGTTCGCAAAAGTGGATGTCATGCCACTACCAATAACAACGGTGGCAGAAAGGGAGAAGGTCGGTCCGCGAAAGTCGATACTCAAATCCAGGCCCGGGCGCACGGACAGTTCTGCCAATCCACTGCCACCAGACCAGCCTCACGCAGGCCTCACGTGTTGACTCCGCGGTCCCACCCAGGTGTGCTCGCAGGTGTAACGCCTCGGTCATCATCCACCGACTTTGTGCGTGTCTCGTCTACAAGCTCGCGTCGACGGTCAAGCCGAGTTGCGGCGCTTCCGCGACCGTCGCCGGATGATGAAAGTTTCGAAGCAACAGAGCCAGTGCCTCGCCTGGAGCTCGATCAACGTACTCGATAGCATACCGCATTTTCTTACTTTCTCATCGGACAGATCGACTATTCTGATTCTTGTTTTTGTTTTCACAGTACCATACCCTTTATAGTGTTGGATACAGTTGTAATCTATTGATTATATCAACAGAGCTTCGAGAAACAAAACCCTGACGCATACAAAAGTTAGAATATCTTCATTATGGTGCGGCACAACAATATGGTCGAAATGACAGGACGGGACATAAGTCATTGATAACACATCATCAAGCAGTATGCTATGCGTATTATATATACATCATGACAGCCCAAACAAAACGAAAATGTCCAAGGTAATACAACCCATGAAATAAGAAATGTCCTAAGTAAGATTAAGATATGCCATTTACTAGTAAAATCCACAGTAAGAGGGTGCAACTTTGGTCGCAGCCACGTCGAGAACGCCTTGTCCGATTTGACCACCGTTCAGAGCTTTGAACGCCGTCGTTCCCATGTTGAAACCAGCGCCCGCAGTGTCGACCGCGGTCATATAAATCGTCGCCCCGTTCGCAGGGTTAGCGATGCTCCAGCACCCGCCGCAGTTCGGAGAGTTCCACGCGACATCGAAAGCACCACCGATGTAAGGGTAGTTGGGAATATCGCAGAACGTCGGGAACTTGGAGACGAGGCCGTTGTCCCCGTTCGAGCACGCGACGCTGTTGAGAGAGCGGGTGGGGTTGTCGAACGTGGTGTCGAACGTGGCCCGTAAGGGTGTGGGCGTAGGGGCAGCTGGCTGAGGCAGGGCGTGTGCGACCTGGGTGAAGAAGAGCGCGAGAGCGAAGGAGATGGTGCAGATCATTTTGAACATTGTGAAGTGAATGCGAAAGAGTTGGTTTGTAGAGTGTGGTGGTGGTAGGTAGAAGTCGATGGACTGTGTTGTGGCTGATGCTTCACTGAGAGGAAAGCTGGCCCACTTTTATACGCGAAGAACATAGGAGCCATAGGAGGCATTGGGCGGGAGGATGCAGTGTTAAGTTAAGGGCGTTGGCGGTGAACCGCTGGTGTAATTGAAGCTCTGTGATGGAGGTTTCGCAATGATGTGGTATGCGCGGTATGAACGCATGGTGTAGGATGAGCAGTGTAGTAATCGATCTAGAAAAAAAAGTCCTGCCCGATGTCATCTGCGCGCTCTACAGCCTGAGCATGTGCAGTACAGTATGCCAAGTGCTAGGACAATAGGACAATAGGACTTTGGCCTACTTTCATTCGACAGAGCGAATGGTTTTTTCCACAGCATTCGGGGGACATTGAGTGAACGAGTTAGAATGATGAGCGGAGCCGTACGCGCATCGCATTCGAAGTTGCAGATCAGCGTTGCAGATCAGTGGCACAACTGGGTCACATGAACAATGCGATGCGACAACTCGGGACTCGGGACGGGATCAACGTTTCAGTAAGGGGTGCTGCCGCGGCAACAAACAAGGCTATACAAGCTGCCAGTGTGTCGCCCCTGCCAGTGTTGCACAAAAGTGTAGTATCTTCATCCTTTGGGCCCCACAATAATGAGATTGAAATGACGAAAAAGTGGAATAATTCATTGATAAAACGTCAAAGAATGATCAAAGTCTATGCAATGCGTATCATATCTATGGCTACAGTCTAACGAATTCTAAACAACCAAAGGAATCTACCAAAGCAATATAGGCGGAAGGTAAAGGTAAAGTGGAAGAAGGCCTTTACACAGACAGAGGGCGCAACTTTGTTGGCAACCACGTCAACCACGCCCTGACCAATCTGACCACCGTTCAACTCCTCAAACGCCTCTTGTGCAATGTTGAATCCACCACCGGCGGTGTCGATGGCAGTAATTTGAATCGACACCCCCGTCGTCGGGTTCGTGATGTTCCAGCACCCGCCGCAATTAGGAGAGTTCCAAACGACGTCGAAAGCGCCGCCGACGAAAGGGAAGGTGGGAATGTTGCCGAACTTTGGGAATTTCGCGGCAAGACCGTTTGCCTCATTGGAGCATGGAACATTGTTGAGGAGCCAAAGAAGTTGTTATACGTGCCGTCGGAGGTGACGCGCAAGCGCATGGGTGTCGAGGGGGATGCCTGAGGCAGGGCGTGGGTGACCTGCGTGAGGAGGAGTGCAAGGAGTAGATTGAGTTGAACATTGTTGGGAGTTGTGGTGGAGGTTGCTGGTCCGTATGACTGATGGGTCACCGAGAAGAAAGCATGCCAACATTTGTATGTGCCAGTGAAAGAAAGACATGGGGCCGACATATGCGGGGTAGCATTGGCAGTAGTCCGGTGGTACGTCGTTGCTTTCGATGTACATTTCGTGGTGATGCAGAATGTGCGGTCACGGTAATTTCGTACGTGCGTGTAGCATGTGCAAGTGTAGTTATGAAGGCTCTATCAGGATTGCCAAGAAGCGGAATTGCCAAGTCTTTTGAAAGCGGCCTGGGGATCTCGGGAAAAGTACGTAATCAGGGGAATTTCCATGCACAAAGATTGGATTAGATTTCCCAATGTCTCGCAGAGCGATTCCCGACGTTCAAGTTCGGACCACTCAGGTAGTCAGCCTGGCCTGACGTCAAGTGCAATATTGTCGCAGCGGCCAACTCAACAGTACTAGTGGAGTCGGGAGGAATAGGGCCATCGAATTCGTTAAACATGTCAGTCTCGACAGAACCAGGGTTAACAGAGAAGACCTTAATATCGGGGTACTCTGCAAAGCGATGAAGAGGTAACATTTAGTACTAATTAGGGATGGAGATAGCAAAACACGGCTTACCAACAGTAATAAATCCGCAAAGTGATCAATTGCACGTTTCGGTGTGCAGTACTTGCTTGCATTCCGAACTTGGAGTCTTGGATTTGAGCTGCCACTGGCCCGCTGAGGTAAGGATGACACCTTGACCTTTTGTATTCAAAAATTCTGGGACAGAAAAGCTAGGCGATAGAAGGTGAGAGTGACGTACGACAGGGAGTATATGAGACTGCCTCACTGGACGAAGTTGTAGGGACCACGAAGATTGACTTCGAGAACATCCCACCAACCATTCGCATCCTTATTGCATCTTTGCTTGCATCAAGGGCTGTTTGGTCGCGAGCCATCAGTGTGAGCTTGGCACCAGCACGGGCGTATTGCAGCGCTGCCAGCGCAATCTCGGCGCCGATGCCGCGAGATGCACCAGTGATCAGCACCACCTTGTCCGCAAATATTTGTGCATCATAATGGGCCTTGGGATCAATAGTTGGATAGATGCTTGGGTTGGCCTCAGCCTGGAGGAACGAGGGGCCAGAAAAAGGAATGTGGTGGACTCACTCTTGACGATTGGAGACTAAGATCTTCGCCCAAGCCGATGAGGGACATCTAGGTTGCCAATGTCGAAGTATTAACTTTAGGGAAGTGCTAGGACTCCAAGAGGTGAGCAGCTCATATAATGGCTGAACCATAAATCAACCATGTCGGAATGGCCTTGCTCAATGACGCCAACCACGGAATCCGGAATAACAATAAAAATAATTTGGAGCTGAGTGGGAAAGCCACCGGCACGGACAAAATTGGAAGTCGAGTCCTGGCCGGGCCGTTCACAAACAGCTTACTCAGCCGAGTGGGGGCGTTTTCACGTGATCCGAATTTACGATCACGAGACCCGGAGCGTGTGCGCATGTCCGAGATCTCCGCGGCCATCCGAGTGCGAGTGCAAATCCATACAGAACGTTGCGCTCTCCTGAGGCGAGTCTCCATTTTTGCATCAACTGTGCTTACGCGTACTACATTTCTCTGCACCACAAAGCATTCCACCGCCGCCGATGTAATGTTTACATGACCGACTATATGCCCAAAACTTGAATGTCGGCGGTGTTCTCAGCCGACCATCTACACTGCAGTTTGTTGTCAGCTCCAAAACTCCTATGTATTCTGTGTATAAAGTGGGCCTTGTTTCTCTCTTTGGTGATCCATCAGTTACGGCCCAGTGACTTCTATCACTATCATCCTGCTATTTCACATGGTCAATACCATCGTGTCCTCTCAGGCTGCCCTCGCCCTCGCCCTCGCCCTCTTCTTCACGCAGGTTGTCCATGCCCTGCCTCAAGCATCTCCCTCTGATGCGTCTCCTTCGGACTCTTGGTCATCAAGTCCGTCATATACGACGCCCTACTCTTCGACTCCGAGTCCCTACTACTCCTCCCAGTATAGTAGCACCACGGACTACTACCCCACGACCACAGACAGCTATTCTACGGGTACTCCTTATTACTCTTCCCAGCCGTATTATACCTCCTCTTCGTACTACCCGCCGCCCAAGGAGACCTACCCACCGACATATACGACGCCGTACTCTTCGACTGCGAGTCCGTACTCCTCCCAGTATAGCAGCACCACGGATTACTACCCCACAACCACAGGCAGCTATTCGATGGGTACTCCTTATTACTCTTCCCAGCCGTATTATACCTCCTCTTCGTACTACCCGCCGCCGAAGGAGACCTACCCACCGACAACCTCACCTTATCCTCCCTACCCGCCGTCAAAGCCTGATCACGGCAAGCCCGACGATAAGAAGCCGGAGCCCAACGCGCCATCTCCGCTGCGCGCCACGTACGACGCTACGTTCAACAACAGGTCTGGCTCTCTCAACAACGTCGCATGCTCGAACGGGCCCAACGGACTTGCTTCGCGATTCCCGACGTTCGGCGACATCCCCAATTTCCCTTTCATTGGGGGCGCTTTCGACGTTGTGTGGAACTCTCCTAATTGCGGTGGGTGCTGGAACATCACGAACCCGACGACGGGAGTGTCGATTCAAATTACTGCCATCGACACCGCTGGTAGTGGATTCAACATTGCACAAGAGGCGTTTGAGGAGTTGAACGGTGGTCAGATTGGTCAGGGCGTGGTTGACGTGGTTGCCAACAAAGTCGCACCCTCTGTCTGTGGACTGTAGAGGCCTTCTTCCGCTTTACCTTTCCCTTCCGCCTATACTGCCGGGCATCGATCCCTGGTAATTGGAATCCATGCTCCTTGGGTAGATTCCTTTGGTTGTTTAGAATTCGTTAGATGTTAGATTGTAGCCATAAATTTGATACGCATTGCATAAACTTTGATTAATTTGATTCTTTGACGTTTTATCAATGAATTATTCCACTTTTTCGTCATTTGAATTTCATTATTATGAAAGGATGAAGATACTACACTTTTGTGCAACAGTGCGGCAACAATCGTGTCGTCTTTGCGCCTTCAATTGGCGCCCAGGGGCGACATAGCTTGTATAGCCTTGTTTGCGTTTGCCAGTGTGGCGGCCGCACCCCTTACTCAAACGTTGATCCCGAGTCCCGAGTTGTCGAAAGTCGAAGTCGCCTGATGTGCTTGTGGTTGTTCATGTGATCTGCAACTCCGAATGCGATGCGCGTGCAGCATCTCTTGGTTCGAGTCTCCGCTCGAGCTCAGCGCTCATCATTCTCCCACTGGCAGGTGACTCCCTAACTCGTCGACTCAATGTCCCCCGAATGCTGTGCAGACCATTATCTCTGTTGAACGAAACCAGGTCAAAGTCCTATTGTTATAGCACATGGCATACTGTACTGCGCATGCTGTAGAGCGCGCATTTGACATCGGGCGGGGCATACCAGCTGAGTGGCACATGCACACCCTACGGCAGGACCTACGCGCGTTCATATACGTTTATACCGCGCATACCACATCATTGTGAAACCACCATCACAGAGCTTCAATTACACCAGCGGTTCACCGCCGGCCAACACCCTTTACACTGCATCGCCGCCAGGCTCCTCCCGCCCAATGGCTCCTATGTTCTTCGCGTATAAAAGTGGGCCAGCTTTCCTCTCAGTGAAACATCAGTCACAACACAGTCCATCGACTTCTACCTACCACCACCACACTCTACAAACCAACTCTTTCGCATTCACTTCACAATGTTCAAAATGATCTGCACCATCTCCTTCGCTCTCGC
>Ga0307510_10000429_pt1 | contig 40378 bp, 40 predicted proteins | sample 12_EM_MG_FD_207224 | JGI IMG/M metagenome (GOLD analysis project Ga0307510, IMG submission 207224) | Populus trichocarpa ectomycorrhiza microbial communities from riparian zone in the Pacific Northwest, United States - 12_EM | ecosystem: Host-associated > Plants > Roots > Unclassified | place...
CGTTCGGGCCGTCGGTGTGGAACACGCGCACGACCGGAATGCCCTGCGCGGCGCAGCCCGCGAGCAGCGCGTTGGTGGCTTGCAGGAAGCCGGGCAGGTCTTTTTCGGACCAGTAAGGGCGGTGCTTGAAGGATTGCTGGACGTCGATCAGCAGCAGGGCGGTGGACATGGCGGTCTCCATCGAAGGGGAGCCGCCATGATGGTGCCGCGGCGCCCATCGCGGGGACCGCGACGCGACCGATCATGACCGAAAACGGACATCCACGGGTTCAGGCACGTTCCATGCTGCAGACCGGGTCGGCGCAGACGTTCAGCCACCCAGCGCCAGCGCGGCCACGACGAGGCCCGCACGAAAGAAAAGTTTCATGTCTGTCTGCTGTGATTGTCGTGATGAACAACCGGTCCATGCCTCGTGTTTGCGCGGGTGGTCACCCCGGCGGCACGGGCTTGGCCTCACCCGCTGCTGCACTTTGTTTCTGAATATCATCTGACCTTTGCCGTTTTACGGGAAGCCGCCACGTGTCCATGGTCCAGCTCGCGCTCAAGCGTCCGTACACCTTCATCGTGATGGCGATGCTGATCGTGCTGGCGACGCCGTTCGCGTTGCTGAAGATGCCGACCGACATCTTTCCGGAGATCGACATCCCGGTCATCAGCATCGTCTGGAACTACAACGGCCTGTCGGCGCAGGAGATGGGCCAGCGGATCTCGTCGCAGAACGAGCGCAGCCTGACGACGACCGTGAGCGACATCGAGCACATCGAGTCGCAGTCTCTGGCCGGGATCGCGATCATCAAGGTCTTCTTCCAGCCCAACGCCAACATCCAGACCGCGCTGGCGCAGGTCGTCGCGATCGAGCAGGCGCAGTTGCGCCAGCTGCCGCCGGGCATCACGCCGCCGCTGGTGATCAAGTATTCGGCCTCCAGCATTCCGGTGATCCAGCTCGGGCTGTCCAGCCCCACGCAACCCGAGAACGCGCTGTTCGACGCCGCCGTCAACACGCTGCGGCCGCAGCTGATCACGATCCCGGGCGTCGCGGTGCCGTTCCCGTACGGCGGCAAGAACCGGCTGATCTCGGTCGACCTCGACATGGCGGCGCTGCAGGCGCGCGGCCTCTCGCCGTCGGATGTGGTCAACGCGCTGAATCTGCAGAACCTGATCCTGCCCTCGGGCACCGCGAAGTTCGGCGCGACCGAATACAACGTGCGCATGAACGGCTCGCCGGACGTGATCGCCGGGCTGAACGACCTGCCGGTCCGCACCAGCGGTGGCGCCACCACCACGATAGGCGACGTGGCCTACGTGCGCGACGGCTACTCGCCGCAAACCAACATCGTGCGCCAGGACGGCGTGCGCGGCGTGCTGCTGTCGGTGCTGAAGAACGGCGGCGCGTCGACGCTGGACATCGTCGCGAACCTGCGCGCGATCCTGCCGCGCGTGGCCGAGGTGCTGCCGCAGGACATCAAGATCACGCCGCTGTTCGACCAGTCGGTGTTCGTGAAGGCGGCGATCAAGGGCGTGGTGTTCGAGGCGCTGCTCGCGGCCGCGCTCACTGCGGCGATGGTGCTGCTGTTCCTGGGCAACTGGCGCAGCACGCTGATCATCGCGCTGACGATTCCGCTGTCCATCCTCGCGTCCATCCTGGTGCTGCAGACGCTGGGGCAGACGCTGAACCTGATGACGCTCGGGGGGCTCGCGTTGTCGGTCGGCATCCTGGTCGACCAGGCCATCGTGACGATCGAGAACATCGAGCGCCACCTGCACATGGGCACCGAGCTGAACGAGGCCATCCTGGTCGGCGCGCACGAGATCGGGCCGGCCGCGTTCGTCTCCACGCTGTGCATCTGCATCGTGTTCGTGCCGATGTTCTTCCTGTCCGGCGTCGCGAAGTTTTTGTTCGTGCCGCTCGCCGAGGCGGTGGTGTTCGCGATGATCGCGTCCTACTTCCTGTCGCGCACGCTGGTGCCCACGCTCGTGATGCTGCTGATGCGCGGCGTGCAGGTCGGCCACGCGCATGACGACGCGGCCGGCAAACCCAACCTGCTGCAGCGCCTGAACCGCGCGTTCGATCGCCGCTTCGAGCGCGTGCGCCGCGCGTACACGCTGCTGCTGTCGGGCCTGCTGGCGCGGCGCAAGGGCTTCGCGCTGACCTTCCTCGGCTTTTGCGTGCTGTCGTGCGCGCTCTACCCGGTGCTCGGCCGAGACTTCTTCCCGAATGTCGACGCCGGCACGATCCGTCTGCACATGCGCGCGCCCACCGGCACCCGCATCGAAGAGACCGCGCGGCTCGCCGATCAAGTGGAGCAGGCGATCCGCGAGCTGGTGCCCAAGGACGAGCTCGAGACCATCCTCGACAACCTGGGCGTGCCCAACAGCGGCATCAACCTGTCGTACAGCAATGCCGGCACGATAGGCACGCTCGACGGCGAGATGCAGCTGTCGCTGCGCGAAGGGCACCGGCCCACCGAAGAGATCGTCTCGCTGCTTCGCGTCGAGCTGCCCAAGCGCTTCCCCGGCATCGAGTTCTTCTTCCAGCCGGCCGACATCGTCACGCAGATCCTGAACTTCGGGCTGCCCGCGGCGATCGACGTGCAGTTCACCGGCAACAACCTCGAGGCGAACGCGCTGCTCGCGGCCGAACTCACGAAGGCGATCCGCAAGATCCCCGGCGCGGTCGATGCGCATGTACACCAGCGCCTGGACCAACCCTCGCTCAAGCTCGACATGGACCGCACGCGGCTGCAGCAGCTCGGCATCTCGGCCGCCAACGTCGGGCAGAACGTGCTGATCTCGTTGTCGGGCAGCTCGCAGACCGCGCCGGCGTTCTGGCTCAATCCGCAGAATGGCGTGGTCTACAGCATCGCGGTGCAGACGCCGCAGTACAGCGTCGATTCGCTGGACTCGCTGCTGAACATGCCGGTGGGCGCGGCCGGTGCGGCCAGCGGCGGCGGCACGCAACTGCTCGGCAACCTGGTCGAGACGACGCCGTCACGCCAGCCGGCGATCTCGTCGCGCTACAACATCCTGCCGGCGGTCGATGTCTATGTGAGCGTGCACGGCACCGACCTCGCCAGCGTCGCGAGCAAGGTCCGGGACGAGGTCGACAAGATCCGCCCCAAGCTGCCGCGCGGCAGCCAGCTCGTGATGCGCGGCCAGGTCGAGACCATGCAGGCCTCGTTCATCGGCCTGGGCGTGGGTCTGGCGATGGCGATCGTGCTGGTCTATCTGCTGGTGGTCGTCACGTTCCAGTCGTGGATAGACGCCGCCATCATCATCACCGCGCTGCCCGCGGCGCTGGCCGGCATCGCATGGATGCTGTTCATCACCGGCACCACGCTGAGCGTGCCGGCCCTCACCGGCGCGATCATGACGATGGGCGTGGCCACGGCCAACAGCATTCTGCTGATCTCGTTCGCGCGCGAGCGGCTGGCCGCCGGCGTTCCGCCGCTGTCGGCCGCGCTCGAAGCCGGCGCCACCCGCATCCGGCCGGTGCTGATGACCGCGCTGGCGATGATCATCGGCATGATCCCGATGGCGCTGGGGATCGGCGAAGGCGCCGAGCAGAACGCGCCGCTGGGCCGCGCGGTGATCGGCGGGCTGCTGTTCGCAACCGTGTCGACGCTGCTGTTCGTGCCGGTGGTCTACGCCGCGGTGCACCGCCGCCTCGCCCATCGCCACACCACGAATCACGCCGTTCATGGCGCTGCCATTTCAGGAGCTGATGCATGACCGAAGAACGCCACGCGGCGCTGGGCATTCACGCCGTCGAAGGAGTCGACGACGGTGAGCTGCTCAAGCGCCGGCAGATCCTGCGCCGCACGCGCTGGATCGCGCTGATCGTGCTGGTGCTGCTCGTGCTCGGTGCCGGCCGCACCGTGTTCAGCCGCATGGCGAATGCGAAGACTCTCGAGACCGGCGCCGCCGAGCAGGGCAAGCAATACGTGAAGACGGCATTGCCGAAAGCCGGCAGCACCGGCCAGACGCTCGCGCTGCCCGGCACGCTGCAGGGCGAGGTGCAATCGCCGATCTCGGCGCGCGCCAGCGGCTATCTCAAGCGCTGGACCAAGGACATCGGCAGCCGCGTCGAGAAGGGCGAACTGCTCGCCGAGATCGAGACGCCCGAGATCGCGCAGCAGCTGTCGCAGGCGGTGGCCGCGCGCGAGCAGGCCTCGGCCAGCCTGGCGCTGGCCAACAGCACGGTCGACCGCTGGGAGAGCTTGCGCAAGAAGGACGTGGTCTCGCAACAGGAACTCGACGAGCGCCGCAGCGGCGTGGTGCAGGCGCGCGCCAACGTGGCCGCGGCCGAGGCCAACGTGCTGCGGCTGCGCCAGCTCGACGATTTCAAGCGCGTGACCGCGCCCTTCGCCGGCGTGATCACCAAGCGCAACGTCGATGTCGGCGACCTGATCGACGCCGGCAGCGGCGGCGGCCGCGCACTGTTCGTGCTGACCAAGACCGATGCGCTGCGCGTCTACGTGAACGTGCCGCAGACCTACGCGCAGCTGATCAAGCCGGGCCAGGCGGTGAACGTCACGCAGGCCGAACTGCGCGGCCAGACCTTCAAGGGCACGGTCGCGCGCACCGCCGGTGCGATCGACGCGACCACGCGCACGATGCAGGTCGAGGTCTCGCTGCCGAACCCGAACGGCGCGTTGCTGCCGGGCGCGTATGTGCAGGTCGCGTTGCCGATGGCCGCGAGCACGGTGCTGCGCGTGCCGACCAACGCGCTGCTGTTCCGCGCCGATGGCAGCCGCGTGGCGCTCGTCGACGGCGCTGGCCGCATCAGCCTGCGCACCGTGCAGATCGGGCGCAACCTCGGCGAAGAGGTCGAGCTGCTCGGCGGCGTGACCACGAGCGATCGGCTGGTGCTCAACCCCACCGATTCGCTGGCGGATGGCGATGTGGTGATCGTCGCCTCCGCAGCATCGGCCGCGTCCGCGCCGGCCAAGGGCACGCCGTGATCGGTTCGCGCTGGTCCGCGCGCGCTGTCGCTGTCGCGGCGGCGGCGGCACTCGCAGCTTGCGCGGTCGGTCCCGACTACGTGAAGCCCGCGGTTGAGATGCCGCCGGCCTGGAAGCTGGAGGCGCCGTGGCGCACCGGGGCGCCGAGCGATGCGGAGATCAAGGGCCCGTGGTGGCAGCGCTTCGGCGATGCCGAACTCGACCGGCTGCAGGCGCTGGCGCTGGCCAACAACCCGACGCTCGCGATCGCGAACGCGCGTCTGACGCAGGCGCGCGCCAATGTCGACAGCGTCTCGGCGGCGCGCTTCCCGCAGCTCGCGCTCGGCGCGCGCGCGCAGCGCTTGAAGATCTCGGCGAACCGGCCGCTGTCCAACTATTCGTCGCCCAACTTCTCGACGGTGCAGAACGATGCGGCGCTGTCGTTCACCGTGAACTACGAGGCCGATCTGGCCGGCCGCGTGCAGCGCACGGTCGAAGGCGCGCGCGCGTCGGCCGAACAGTCGGCCGCCGACTTCGAGAACACGCGGCTGCTGCTGAGCGCCGATCTGGCATCGGCCTACTTCAACCTGCGCGAACTCGACACCGAGATCGACGTGCTCGCGCGATCGATCGCGCTGCAGCAGCGCGCGTTCGACCTGATCAGCGCGCGCCACGATCTGGGCGCGGCCTCGGGGCTCGATGTGGCGCAGCAGCAGGCGCTGCTCGACAACACGCGCGTGCAGGTCGACGTGCTGGCGCGCCAGCGCAGCCAGTTCGAGCATGCGATCGCCACGCTCACCGGCAGCGCCGCGCCGCAGTTCGCGCTCGCACCCGAGGTGCGCGCGTTCGCGCCGCCGGCGGTGCCGCTGGGCGTGCCGTCCGATGTGCTGGAGCGGCGCCCCGACGTGGCCTCGGCCGAGCGCGCGATGGCCGCGGCGAACGCGCAGATCGGCGTCGCGAAGGCGGCGTTCTATCCGAGCGTGCTGCTGTCGCCGTCCATCGGCGTCGACAGCCGCACGCTGGGCGCGCTGTTCGATGCGCCGAGCGTGCTGTGGTCCATCGGCGCGTCGGCCACCGAGGTGCTGTTCGACGGCGGCCGGCTGAACGCGAACGTGAACTTCGCGCGCGCCGGCTACGACGCCACCGTGGCGAACTACCGGCGTGTCGTGCTCACCGCGATGCAGGAGGTCGAAGACGGCATCACCGGCAGCGCCTCGCTGGAGCGCGCGCACGCGCAGGCGCTCGGCGCGGTCGCGAGCGCGCGGCGCGTGCTCGACATGGCGACCGCGCGCTACGACGGCGGCGCCACCACCTACCTCGACGTCATCACCGCGCAGCAATCGCTGCTGGTGGCCGAACGCCAGGCCGCGCAACTGCTCGGCCAGCGCCTGCTGACCTCGGTGTTCCTGATCAAGGCGCTGGGCGGCGACTGGCAGGCCGGGCCGCGTGTCTCCGCGGCTGCGGCCTCGGCGCCCGGCAGCTGATCGCGCGCTGCGCCGGTGGCGCACGTCTGCTTCCGGCCTCTTGAACTGGCGCGGATCGCCCAGACCTGTGCATCAACGGCCCGATTCATGGCCGTTTGCTGCAGGAGCCCGTCATGTCCGCCATTCCCCGTGAAACCGTCAAGAGCCGCCTCGAAACCGTGATCGCCCTCGCGCGCCTGCTCGAGCGTGTCGAGAGCGGCCCGGTGGCGATCAGCGCCGATCAATACCAGGCGCTGGTGCGCCAGCTTCAGATCGCGCTGGGCCAGGAACTGCCGGACGACGCGCTGCAGGCGGTGCTGGGCGCGCACCCGGCGGCGGCCGAGCTGTACGAGAACCTGCACTATGCGCAGTCGGGCTTGTCGCGTTCGTCGCTGGACCGGAGTGTGGGTTCGGAGATGCTGGCCAGCCAGTTGATCGCGCGCGCCGCGCGGCGCTGAGTGGTGCCCCTCGACGAGCGAGTACGCTCGTCGATCCCCCGAGGGGATTCGGGCCGGCTTGGGAGCGGCCCGGCGCTCGGCCCGAGCTGATCACTCCGCGCGCGCGTAGCGCTTCGCGCGCAGCGTTTTCTTGATCTCCTGCAGCATCGGCCGCAGCTCGCCCGGCAACCGCAACGCGACGGCCGTGGTGAGGATGTCTATCACGATCAAGTGCAGCAGCCGCGACACCATCGGGCTGTAGCGGTCGTAGTCTTCGGGGTGATCGACCGCCAGCAGGATCTGGTTCGCGCCGTGTGCCACCTGCGCGAGCGGTGAGGCGCTCGCGGTGATCGCGATCAGTGTGGCGCCCTTGCGGCGCGCGATCTCGGCCACATCGAGCAGGTCGCGGCTGTGGCCGGAGTTGCTGATGATGACCGCGCAATCGCCCGGTGCGAGCATGGTCGCGCTCATCACCTGCACATGGCCGTCGCTGACCGCGGTGGCGCGCACGCCGAGCCGGAAGAACTTGTGCTGCGCATCGAGCGCCACGATGCCGGAGTTGCCGACGCCGTAGAAGTCGATGCGCCCGCCGCGCTGGCCCGCGAGCGTGAGCGCCGCGATCGCGCGCTCGAAGGCGTGGCTGGCGGCGTCGTTGCGGTACTTCAGCAACGCGCTGACCGCGTTGTCGATCACCTTCACGACGATGTCGCTGCTCTTGTCGTCTTCATCCACCGAACGGTGCACGAAGGGCACGCCTTCGTTGACGCTGCCGGCGAGCTTGCGCTTGAAGTCGGTGAGGCCGTCATAGCCCACGCTGCGACAAAAGCGCACGACGGTCGGCTTGCTCACATGCGCGCGCTCGGCGAGTTCCACCACCGGCAGGCTCGCGAACGCGCGCGGATCGGCCAGCACGAGCTTGGCCACGCGCTGTTCGGCGGGCGGCAACGCGGGGATGGAGGCGCGGATGCGGTCGAGCATCACAAACCTCGGAGGGTCGCCGCGCCGGGCAAGGGCTGCGCAGCGGCCCCTTCGTGGCCCAGCCAAGCAAGGCCCAATCCCCTCAGGGGATCGACCCATGTACCCGTGGGGCGAGGGGCAAACATCACTGTTCTTCGGACCAGGCGTAGCCGTCGCGGGCAACGAGCGCGCTCGCGGCAGCGGGGCCCCACGTGCCCGCTGCATACGGCCGCGGGCCACCCGAGTCGCGGGCCCAGGCGTCGAGCACCGGCTCCACCCAGCGCCAGGCCTGCTCCTGCTCGTCGCTGCGCACGAACAGGTTGAGCCGGCCGGCGATCGCCTCCAGCAGCAGGCGTTCGTACGCGCCGACGCGGTTCTCGGCGAAGGCCTTGTCGAAGTCCAGATCGAGCGAGACCTGCGACAGGTTCTCGTGCTGACCCGTGCCCTTGGCGGCGAGCAGGTGCAACTCCAGGCCGTCTTCGGGCTGCAGGTTGATGACCAGCTTGTTCGGCGGGTTCACGCCGGGGAAGATGTTGTGCGGCGTGGCGCGGAAGTTCACGACGATCTGCGCCTCGCGCGAGGCCAGCCGCTTGCCGGTGCGCAGGTAGAACGGCACGCCGGCCCAGCGCCAGTTCTGCACCTCGGTGCGGATCGCGACGAAGGTCTCGGTCGTGCTGCCGGCGGGCACCTTGGCCTCCTCGACATAGCCGACCGCCTTCGTGCCCTGCGCGTTGCCGGCGCGGTACTGGCCGCGCACCACGTCGCGCGACACGCTCTCTTCGGTGAACGGTTTCAGCGAGCGCAGCACCTTGAGCTTCTCGTCGCGGATCGCGTCGGCGTCGTTGCGCGAAGGCGGCTCCATCGCCACCATCGTGAGCAGCTGCAGCGCATGGTTCTGGATCATGTCGCGCAGCGCGCCGGTCTTGTCGTAGAAGTCGCCGCGCGTGCCCACGCCGAAGTCTTCGGCGATCGTGATCTGCACATTGGAGATGCTCTCGCGCCGCCACAGCGGCTCGAACAGCACGTTGCCGAAGCGCAGCGCCATCAGATTCTGCACCGACGGCTTGCCGAGGTAGTGGTCGATGCGGAAGGCCTGCTCTTCCTTGAACACCGAGCGCACGACGCGGTTGATCTCCTGCGCGCTTGCCAGATCGTGGCCGAGCGGCTTCTCGAGCACGACGCGGATGCGCGGCTCGTTGAGCCCGGCCACGCCGAGCTGCTCGCAGATCTGCGGAAAGAGGTAGGGACTGGTCGCAAGGTAAAGCACCACGGTGTCCGCGCTGCGTTCGCCCAGCCACTCCTTCAGGCGCTGGTAGTGCGCCGGCTGAGAGAGGTCGAGGCGGCGGTAGTGCAGCATCTCGGCGAAGGTGGCGAACTCCTCGTCGCTCGGGCGCTTCGCGAGTTCGACCTCCTGGAAGCGCTCCTTCAGCCACGCGCGGTACTGCTCGTCGGTCTGCTCGTCGCGCGCGACCGCGAGGATGCGGCCCTCGGGCGGCAGCTTGCCGTGGCGGAAGGCCTGGAACAGCGCGGGCATCAGTTTGCGCCAGGTGAGGTCGCCGGTGCCGCCGAAGAAAACGAGGTCGAATGACATGGACATCTGCCGCGTGGCGGCTGTAACTTTGTTTCACCGACGATGATGCCGAAGTTTCTTGGACGGGTCAACTTGGCCGGCGCGTGGCCATCGTCGTGACATCCGTCCCGAACCCTGCGAGTACGAACGGCACGACACCCCCGCGAACGCGGGGGTATGGACAGAATGTCGCATCCGATCTCTGATGGACGATTCGATGACACGACCCTTGGTTCGAACCGCGCTGACCGCGCTGATGTTGGTGACCGCGCCGTGGGCGCAGGCCCTGGTGTTCGCGGTGAACGAGGGCGTGACCTACCGCGTGCCCAACGAGGAGATCCGCGGCCGCTACGCCGCGATCGCCACCGACCTGTCCAAGCTGCTGAAGCAGCCGGTCACGGTGGAACCGGTGGCCGACTACCCGTCGCTGCGGCGCGGCCTGGCGGCCAAGAACTACGACCTCGCGATGGTGCACCCGGCGCATGTGTCCATCGTCGCGATCAAGGAGTCGGGCTACAAGCTCGTCGCGGTGACCAAGGGCTACCAGCAGTACAAGGCGAGCTTCCTGGTGCGCGCCGATTCGCCGCTCAAGACGCTGGCCGATCTGAACGGCAAGCGCCTGGGCGTGCCCGACGAAGACTCGATCACCGCGTGGATCGTGCGCGCCACGCTGCGCGACGCGAAGATCGACGCGAAGACGATGAACATCAGCTACACCCGCTACCAGGACGCGATCCCGTTCGGCGTCGAGAACAACCTGACCAACGCCGGCGCCACCGCGGCCAACAGCGCGGTGACCGCGTGGCAGGCCAAGGGCGGCAAGCTGCTCGGGCAGTCGCGGCCGGTGCCGATCAAGCACATCATCGCGAGCCCGAACCTGACGCCGGAGCAGGTCGAGAAGGTGCGCGAGTACCTGGTGGCGCTGGACACTTCCGACGAAGGCAAGAAGAAGCTGGAGCCGTCGAAGTACGTCGGCTTCGAGCGCTACGACGACGCCGCGCTGATGGCGATCGGGGCCTGGCTGGGGCTGTGAGTTCCGCGTCGGGCGGCTGAGCGCGCGTCCTACGTTACTTTCGGTTGTCAACTTGCAAGAGAGGCGGAACAACCGTCACCGGCTCGGGTTCTAATTCGAGGTCTCGATCACCGCAGGCCCGCCATGAACCAACTCGACCAGCTCAAGCAGTTCACCACCGTCGTCGCCGACACCGGCGACTTCAAGCAACTGGCGCAGTACGCACCGCGCGACGCGACCACCAACCCGTCGCTGATCCTGAAGGCGGTGCAAAAGCCCGACTACGCGCCGTTGCTCAAGGAGGTCGTCGCGGCGCACAAGGGCGCGCCGCTGGATGCGATCGTCGACGAGGTGCTGGTGCGCTTCGGGCTGGAGATCCTCAAGGTCGTGCCGGGCCGCGTTTCCACCGAGGTCGATGCGCGGCTGAGCTTCGACACCGCCGCGAGCGTGGCGCGCGGCCGCCATCTGATCGAGATGTACGAGGCCGCGGGCGTGAAGCGCGAGCGCATCCTGATCAAGCTCGCGAGCACCTGGGAAGGCATCCAGGCCGCGCGCATCCTGCAGCACGACGGCATCCGCTGCAACATGACGCTGCTGTTCTCGTTCTGCCAGGCGGTGGCCTGCGGCGAGGCCGGCGCGCAGCTGATCTCGCCCTTCGTCGGCCGCATCTACGACTGGTACAAGAAGAGCGCCGGCGCGCAATGGGATGAAGCCGCGAATGCGGGTGCGAACGACCCGGGCGTGAAGTCGGTGGCGCAGATCTACAACTACTACAAGAAGTTCGACATCGCCACCGAGGTGATGGGCGCGAGCTTTCGCAACGTCGGCCAGATCGCCGCGCTGGCCGGCTGCGACCTGTTGACCATCAGCCCCGAACTGCTCGCCGCACTGCAGGGCAGCGAGGCGGCAATGCCGCGCGCGCTCGACCCGAAGAAGGCGGCGGCCTCGGCCGACATCCACGCCGTCACCTTCAACGAGGCCAGCTTCCGCTTCGCGCTCAACGACGACGCGATGGCGACCGAGAAGCTCGCCGAAGGCATCCGCGGTTTCGCGGTCGATGCCGGCAAGCTGGACCGCCTGATCGAAGGGCTCTGACATGACACGCTGCGACCGCACCGAGGCCTGGGCGGCACTGCAAGGGCACTTCGAGGCGCACGGCCGCGACCTCGACCTGCGCGAAGCCTTCGCGCGCGACCCCGGCCGCTTCGACGCGATGAGCGTCGAGGCGCCCGAGGTGTTCGCCGACCTGTCGAAGAACCTGGTCGACACCGCGACCCTGCATTTCCTGCTCGACCTCGCGAACGAATGCGCGATCCCCGCGCGCCGCGACGCGATGCTGCGCGGCGAGGCGATCAACACCACCGAGGACCGCGCGGTGCTGCACACCGCACTGCGCGCGCCGCGCGCGTCGTCGGGCCAACAGAGTGCGCCGTTCAGCGCCGACGTGCAGCGCGTGCTCGACGCGATGCTCGCGTACGTGGAAACCGTGCGCGACACCGCCGCGAGCGGCATCAGGCACATCGTCAACATCGGCATCGGCGGCAGCGACCTCGGCCCGCAGATGGTCGTGCCGGCGCTCGACGCGTTCGCGCACCCGGGCCTGAAGCTGCACTTCGTCTCCAACGTCGACGGCCACGACATCACGCCAGTCCTGCGTCAGATCAAGCCCGCCGAGACGCTGTTCATCATCGCCAGCAAGACCTTCACGACGCAGGAGACGATGGCCAACGCGCACGCCGCGAAGGCCTGGTTCGATGCCAACGGCGGCACCGACACCGCGAAGCATTTCGTCGCCACCACGACCAACGTCGAGGCCGCGGCGAAGTTCGGCATCACCACCACCTTCGGCTTCTGGGACTGGGTCGGCGGGCGCTACTCGCTGTGGTCGTCCATCGGGCTGCCGATCGCGCTCGCGATCGGCGCCGACAACTTCCGCGCGCTGCTCGCCGGCGCGCACGCGATGGACGAACACTTCGCCACCGCGCCGCCGGCGAAGAACCTGCCGATGCTGCTCGGGCTGATCGACGTCTGGTACCGCAACTTCCACCGCTTCACGAGCCGCAGCGTCGCGCCCTACCACCAGGGCTTGAAGCGGCTGCCGGCGTATCTGCAGCAGCTCGAGATGGAGAGCAACGGCAAGCGCGTCGACCTGGCCGGCGAGGCGCTGCCGTTCGCGACCAGCCCGGTCGTGTGGGGCGAGCCCGGCACCAACGGCCAGCATGCGTATTTCCAGATGCTGCACCAGGGCACCGATGTGATCCCGGTCGAGTTCATCCTCGTGAAGCGCTCCACGCATGGTCAGAGCGGCCTGAACGGCAACAGCGGCCCGCTGCTCGCGCAGCTCGACAAGCAGCACACGATGCTGCTGGCCAACGGCCTGGCGCAATCGCAGGCATTGATGCAGGGCAAGACGACCGAGCAGGCGCAGGCCGAGAAGGCACCCACCGCGTCCAAGGCGCTCGACCCGCTGACGCTCGCACGCCACCGCACCTTCCCCGGCAACCGGCCGAGCACCACGCTGCTGCTCGATCAGCTCACGCCGCGCTCGCTCGGCGCGCTGATCGCGCTGTACGAGCACCGCGTTTTTACCAGCGGTGCGCTGTGGGGGATCAACAGCTTCGACCAGTGGGGCGTGGAACTCGGCAAGGCGCTGTGCAACGACCTGCTGCCGCGCCTGAGCTCGGGCGACGCGAGCGGGCTCGATGCCTCCACCGCGGGTTTGATGAAACGGCTGCGCACGTGAACATCGTCTTCGATTTCGGCGGGGTGCTGTTCACCTGGAAACCGCACGAGTTCATGGCCCGGCTGCTGCCCGAGCGCGCGCCCGACGAGGCCGCGGCGGTGGCGCTGGTCGGCGAGTTCTTCGAGAGCTTCGGCGGCGACTGGGGCGAGTTCGATCGCGGCACGATCGCGCCCGGCCCGCTGGCCGAGCGCATCGTGCAACGCACCGGGCTGTCGCTGGCCGATGTCCAGCGCGTGATGAACGCGATACCGCACGAGCTGCTGCCGGTGTCCGGCACCGTGGCGCTGCTGCGGCGCCTGCATGCGCAGGGGCATGCGCTGTTCTTCCTGTCGAACATGCCGGCGCCGTATGCGGATCACCTCGACGCGACGCACGACTTCATCCGCCTGTTCCGCGCCGGCGTGTACTCGGCCCGCGTGAACCTGATCAAGCCGGAGCCGGAGATATTCGCGCACGCGCTGGAGGCCTTCGGCATCCATGCGTCGGACACGGTGTTCGTCGACGACCTCGAACGCAATGTGGAAGCGGCACGCGCGGCCGGTTGGCACGCGGTGCACTTCAAGAACCCGGAGCAGTGCGCGGCCGACCTCGCCGCTTACCTGCCCGCGGGCTGAGGCCGGGTCAGCGAACGGCCAGCCCGCGCACTGCGCCCAGCGCGGCATCGAGCCCCTGCTCGGCGATCTGCAGCTTCCAGGCGTCGGTGTCGGTGTAGAACGCGTCGCGCGTCTGGCGTTTGATCTGCTGGCGCTGTGCCTCGGGCGCGTCCGGGTGGTTCTCGACCCACTGGTCGGCGCGCAGCGCGTTCATCATGTCCATGATGGGCAGCGTGCCGTATTCGAGCGCGATGCCGGTGTACTCGGCCTGCGGGCATTCGTCGTAGATGGCCGACCACATCAGCCCCTGCAGCGGCGCCGAGCTGGAGCTGCCGTCGTACAGGCTGGTGATCTTGTCGCCCCACCAGGCGCGCGCGCGCTGCAGCGCCGCGGCGTCGTCCTTGCAGGCAAAGATGCGTTCGCCCACGCCGCTCGGGCCGAGGCCGGTGTGCAGATCGATCCAGCCCAGGCGCGCGCAGCGCGTGGCCTGCTCCTGCAGCACATGGCGCAGCGTGATGTGGCTCCAGGTCGGGTTGCGCCCGCCGTAGAACACGCCTTCCGGATGCCCGTACTGGCCGCCCGAGATGGCGGCCTGCAGTGCGGCCATGCCGTGCTTCTCGACGAAGGCCTGGACCTGCGCGTTGGCCTCGGCCGAAGGCGGCCAGGTGGCCGGCACGATCGCGGCGGCCAGCTCGTCGTAGCCGGCATTGCGCGGCAGCGGCTGGCTGAAGTCGTGGAAGTTGCGGTTGAGGTCGACGTTCTCCTGCGTGGTGCGGCGCCACCACGAGAAGCCGTACGGGTTCAGCGCATGGATGTAGAGCACCGCGACGCCGGCCTGCGCCGCGGTCTGGCGGAACGCCGCGTCGCGCAGCAGCATGATCTGCACGCCCGAGCCGCAATAGCCTTCGACGCCGTGGCAGGCGCTGGAGATCAGCAGCAGCGATCTGGCATCGCGCGGGCCGTCGAGGACGACATCCATCGCGAGCGCTTCGCCGTCGCGGCCGAGCATCGGGTGCGCATGCGAGTGCACGGCCAGGCCGGCGGCTTCGGCGGCGCCGAGAAATTTGCTGCGGGCTTCCTGGTAGGTCTGGGAGAAAAACGGGGTGACGTCGGCAGGGCTCATGGGTGATGTTTTCAGCGCGCGGTGTTCAGCCACTTTTCGGCCAGGTTGACCCAGAGCGTTGCGCCCAGCGGGATCAGGTCGTCGTTGAAGTCGTAGCTCGGGTTGTGCAGCATGCACGGGCCCAGGCCGTGGCCGCCTTCGCGGTGGCTGCCGTCGCCGTTGCCGATCAGGAAATAGCAGCCGGGCTTCTCGAGCAGGAAATAGCTGAAGTCTTCGGCGCCCATCGTGGGTTCGAACTCCTGCACGTTGTCGGCGCCGACAAGTTCCGTCATCACCTGGCGCGCGAACGCGGTCTCTTCGGGGTGGTTGATGGTGGGCGGGTAGTTGCGCGAGAACTCGAAGTCGGCGGTCATGTCGAAGGCCGCGCAGGTGTGCTCGGTGATCTCCTTCATGCGCTTCTCGATCATGTCGAGCACATCGAGCGTGAAGGTGCGCACCGTGCCCTGGATTTCGCAGCTGTCGGGCACCACGTTGGTGGCCTCGCCGGTGTGGATCATGGTCACCGAGATCACGCCGGCGTCAATCGGCCGCTTGTTGCGGGTGATGATGGTCTGGAACGACTGCACCAGCTGGCACGCGACCGGCACCGGGTCCAGGCCGAGGTGCGGCATCGCGGCGTGCGAGCCCTTGCCGTGGATCACGATCTTGAATTCGTTGCTGCTCGCGAACGCCGGGCCGCTCTTCAGCGCGAACTGGCCGACCGCCATGCCGGGCCAGTTGTGCGCGCCGAACATCGCCTCCATCGGGAACTTCTCGAACAGGCCGTCCTTGATCATCTCGCGCGCGCCGCCGCCGCCTTCTTCGGCCGGCTGGAACACGAGGTAGACGGTGCCGTCGTAGTTGCGGTGCTTGGACAGGTGCTTGGCCGCGGCCAGCAGCATCGCGGTGTGGCCGTCATGGCCGCACGAATGCATCTTGCCGGGGTGCTTGCTGGCGTGCGCGAAGGTGTTGTGCTCGGTCATCGGCAGCGCGTCGATGTCGGCGCGCAGGCCCACGGCGCGGTCGCTGGTGCCGTTCTTCAGGATCGCGACGATGCCGGTCGTGCCCATGCCGCGGTGGATGGGGATGCCCCAGTCGGTGAGCTGCTTGGCGATCACGTCGGAGGTGCGCTTCTCTTCGAAGCACAGCTCGGGGTGGGCGTGGATGTCTCGTCGGACGGCGGTGATGGCGGCCGCGTCGGCCAGGATGGATTCGATCATGCGCATGTGCGGCTCCTTGCATGCAACGTGCCCGCGCCGATCGCGCCGTTCTGGGGCGCGGCTTGGCAGGCAAAGAACCAGTTTAGCGCCGCCCCGCCGCGCAGGCAGGGCTCGCGGGATAACCCCGCCCCCGGGCTCGGGGTCAGCGGCGGACCTTGCCGTCCTCGGTCAGCATCGAGAGGTCGACGAAGCGCGAGGCCACGTGGTCCTTCGGCCCGAAGTTCACCAGGAAGCCGCCGAAGTCGGTCTTCTGGATCGACTCCAGGCCGGTGATCAGCGACTCGCGCGACGGGTTGCGTCCGGCGCGCTTCAGGCCTTCTGCGAGCACCTTGGCGGCGAGGTAGCCTTCCATGCTCGAGTAGTTGGGCTTGGCGTCGCCGCCGGCCTTGCGCACCGCGTCGAGGTACTCGCGCGAGATCGGCGTGGTGGTCGAGAACGGGAACGGCATCACCTGGCTCACCATGATGCCGTTGGCCTCCTTGCCGAGCTCGTCGGCGAGCGCCTGCGTGCCGACGAACGAGACGTTGAAGAAGGTGCCGCCGTAGCCGGCCTTGCGCGCGGCGCGGATGAACGCGGCGCACGAGGTGTAGGCGCTGATCTGCACGACCGCGTCCGGGCCCTTGGACGTGATCTCCTTCACTGCCTGCGCCACGTCGACCGTGTTGCGCTCGACCGTGCCGAGTGCCACCGGCGCGAGGTTGAGCGCCTTCAGCGCGCGCGTCACGCCTTCGAGGCCGGCCTTGCCGTACGCATCGTTCTGGTAGAAGACCGCGATCTTCTTCAGGCCGAGCGACGTGAGCTGCTTCACGATCAGCGCGGTCTCGTCGTAGTACGAGGCGCGCAGGTGGAACACCGGTCGGTGGAACGGGTCGCGCAGCGCCTCGGCGCCGGTGAACGGGCCGAAGAACGGGATCTTCGCGTCGACCACCATCGGCAGCGCGGCCAGGCAGGTCGGCGTGCCCACATAGCCGAACAGGCCGAACACGTCGTCCTTGATGAACTTCTCGGTGTTGGCCTTGCAGCGGTCGGGCTCGTAGCCGTCGTCGGTGGCGCGCAGCTCGACCTGGTTGCCGTTGATGCCGCCTTGCGCGTTGACCGACGCGAAGTAGATGCGCGCGCCGGCGTTCATCTGCAGGCCCAGCTGAGCAGCAGGCCCGGTCATCGCGGCCGACTGCGCGAGCACGATGCGGTTGTTCTGGGCGAAGGCAGGCAGCGCCAGCGAGGCACTGACGGCGGCAACGTGCCGGAGGGCGTCACGACGATTCATGGCATTCATGAGCGGCCGGGCATGTGGCGCCTTGCACTGGTTGCGCGCGCCCACCCACCCGCGTTGGTTGGAGGGGCGAAAGCATAGCGCCGGCACCCCAGATGCCGCGTTGCTTTTGGGCCGGTGTACGTAGTCTTCACAGTCCCTCGTGTGCAATAGTGCACCCATGAACACCACCATCGTCCGTGCCGCCTGCCCGCACGACTGCCCCGACACCTGTTCGATCCGCGTCACCGTCCAGGATGGGCGTGCCATCAAGGTGCAGGGCGAGCCCGCGCATCCGCCCACGCATGGCGCGCTGTGCACCAAGGTCTCGCGCTACCCGGAGCGCACCTACCACGCGGAGCGCGTGCTGCAGCCGCTCAAGCGCGTCGGCCCCAAGGGTCGCGCTGCCAGCTTCGTGCCGGTGAGCTGGCCCGAGGCCATGAGCGACATCGCATCGCGCCTGCGCGAGATCGCTTCGCGCGATCCGCAGGCCGTGCTGCCCTACAGCTACGCCGGCACCATGGGCCTGCTGCAAAGCGAAGGGATGGCGGCGCGCTTCTTCAACAAGATGGGCGCGTCGCTGCTGGACCGAACGATCTGCTCCAGCGCCGGCGGCGACGCGCTGCAGGCCACCTACGGCGGCAAGATCGGCATGCACCTGGAGTTCTATGCCGAGAGCCAACTGATCCTGATCTGGGGCAGCAATTCGATCGCGTCCAACCTGCACTTCTGGACCTTCGCGCAGGCCGCCAAGCGCAACGGCGCGAAGCTGATCTGCATCGACCCGCGCCAGACCGAAACCGCCGACAAGTGCCACCAGCACATCGCGCTGCTGCCCGGCACCGACGGCGCGCTCGCGCTCGGGCTGATGCACGAGCTCATCCGCAACGACTGGCTCGACCACGACTACATCGCGCAGCACACCGAGGGCTGGCCCGCACTGCGCGAACGCGCGCTGCAATGGCCGCCCGAGCGCGTGGCCGAGGTCTGCGGCATCACCGCCGACGAAGTGCGCGGCCTGGCGCGCGACTACGGCACGACACGCCCCGCTGCGATCCGCCTGAACTACGGCATGCAGCGCGTGCGCGGCGGCGGCAACGCGGTGCGCCTGATCGCGATCCTGCCCTGCCTCGTGGGCGCATGGCGCAACCGCGCCGGCGGCATGCTGCTGTCGGCCTCCGGCTGGTTCAAGCCGGTGCGCAACGACGCGGCGCTGCAGCGGCCCGACCTCCTCGCCGGCCGGCGCCCGCGCACCATCAACATGAGCACCATCGGCGACGACCTGCTGCGCGAAGCGTCGCCGGTGTTCGGTCCGAAAGTGGAGGCGGTGATCGTCTACAACAGCAACCCGGTCGCGGTGGCGCCCGAGTCGGCCAAGGTGGTGCGCGGCTTCGCGCGCGACGACCTCTTCACCGTGGTGCTCGAACACTTCATGACCGACACCGCCGACCATGCCGACTACGTGCTGCCCGCCACCACGCAGCTCGAACACCTGGATGTCCACACCAGCTACGGCCACACCTACGTGATGTTCAACGAGCCCGCGGTCGCGCCGGTCGGACAGGCCAAGCCGAACACGCAGATCTTTCGCGAGCTCGCGCAGGCGATGGGCTACACCGAGCCGTGCTTCAGCGATGACGACGAGACGCTGGCCCGCATCGCGTTCAAGCCCGAGCTGGTCGATTTCGACGCATTCCGCGCGCAGGGCTGGTTCAAGCTGCCGATTCCCGATGCGCCGCTCGCAGACGGCGTCTTCCCGAGCGCGAGCGGCCGCTGCCTGATCGATGCGCCGGGGCTGGGCGTGCCTGACTTCGTGCCCAACTACGAGTCGGTGGCGAGCTCGCCGGAACTCGCGCGCCGCTTCCCGCTCGCGATGATCTCGCCGCCGGCGCGCAACTTCCTCAACTCCAGCTTCGTCAACGTCAAGAGCCTGCGCGATTCGGAGGGCGAGCCCATCGTCGAGATGCACGAGGCCGATGCCGCGCCGCGCGGCGTGGCCAACGGCCAGATGGTGCGCGTGTTCAACGACCGCGGCAGCTACCTGTGCAAGGCCGTCGTGAACCGGCGCGCGCGGCCGGGTGTGGTCAACGGCCTGGGCGTGTGGTGGCGCAAGCTCGGCGCCGACCACACCAACGTCAACGAGCTCACGCACCAGCGGCTCACCGACATCGGCCGCGCACCCAGCTTCTACGACTGTCTCGTCGACGTGCGAGTGGCGTGAATCGCGGCTGGCTGATGGCGAGTCTCGGTCTGGCGGGCGTGGTGCTGGCGGCGAGCGCGGTCGTGTGCCTCACCTCGGGCTGCAGCACCGTGGGCTACTACGCGCAGGCCGTCGGCGGCCACATGGCGCTGGTGCGTGCCGCGAAGCCGGTGCCCGATGTTCTGGCCGACGACACCACGCCGCCTGCGCTGAAGGAGCGCCTGCGCCTGAGCCAGCGCCTGCGCGACTACGCCGTCACCGAGCTGAAGGAGCCCGACAACGCCAGCTACCGGCGCTATGCCGACCTGCACCGCGGCAGCGTGATCTGGAACGTGGTCGCCGCGCCGGAGTTGAGCCTGCGCCTGACGACCTGGTGCTTCCCGGTGGTGGGCTGCGTCGGCTACCGCGGCTACTACGACGAGGCCGAAGCCAAGGCCTTCGCCGACAGCTTGCGCGCGCAGGGCCTGGAGGTCAGCGTCTACGGCGTGCCGGCGTATTCGACGCTCGGCAAGCTGCCCTTCGATGCGTTCGCCGACCCGCTGCTCAACACCTTCATCAACTACCCGGAAGGCGATCTGGCGCGGCTGATCTTCCACGAGCTCGCGCACCAGATCGCGTTCGCGAAGGGCGACACGGTGTTCAACGAATCGTTCGCGACCGCGGTCGAGCGCATCGGTGGCGAACGCTGGCTGACGCAGCACGCCACCGCGCAGGCACGCGACGAGGTGGCGCAAGGCGACGCGCGGCGTCAAGACTTTCGCGCCCTGACGATGCGCTATCGCCAGTCGTTCGAGGCGCTCTACGAGAGTGCCGCCAGCGATGCCGACAAGCGCGCCGGCAAGGCCGCGCTGATGGCGCAGCTGCGCGCCGACTACGCCGAGCTGAAGCGCGATCGCTGGGGTGGGTTTTCCGGGTATGACGGCTGGTTCGCGCGCGCCAACAATGCAGCGTTCGGCGTGCTCGCGGCCTACAACGAACTGGTGCCCAACTTCGAGCGGCTGTTCGAACGCGAAGGCCGCGATTTCGACCGCTTCTATGCCGAGGTGAAGCGCCTGGCCGCGCTGCCGCAGGACCAGCGCCGCGCCCAACTGCCCTGACCCCAAGAGTTTTCCGAGGACCGCACGCCATGCCCGACATCCACATCCACCGAACCCACGCGCTCGGCCTGCCCAAGGCGCGCAAGGTCGCGCTTCAATGGGCCGAGGACGCCGAGAAGAAGTTCGACATGGAATGCACGATTCTCGAAGGCGAGCGCAGCGACACCGTCGAGTTCACGCGCGCCGGCGTGAACGGCAGGCTGCTCGTGCAGGCCGACCAGTTCACGCTCGACGCGAAGCTCGGCTTCCTGCTCGGCGCGTTCAGCAAGACGATAGAAGCGGAGATCGAGAAGAACCTCGATGCGCTGCTCGCGAAGGGCGCTGCTGCGCCGGCGAAGAAGGTCGCGGCGAAGACACCCGCCAGGAAAAAGTAGAAAGCCTTACTTGAGCGACTCGATGAGATCGATGTAAGCCTGCATCGCCTCGTCGCTGCTCTGGCCCTTCACGCCATTCCACGCGTCCCACTTCGCGCGGCCGACCATGTCGGAAAACCCCGGCCGCTTGTCCTGCACATCGCCGCTGCTGGCCTGCTTGTACAGCGCGTAGATCTTCAGCAGCGTCATGTTGTCCGGCTTTTCGGGCAGGCTCTTCGATTCGGCGACGGCGGTCTCGAATTGGGCTTTCAGATCGGCCATGGTGCAGGTCTCCCGTGAGTGAAAATGTGCATTGACGGCGTCGATGTTACCCAGCATCTTGCGGCACGACAGAACAACACCTCAAGGAGAAACCCGATGCCCGCAGCAATGCAGCGCATGTCGCGCGTGGACACCGCCTGGCTGCGGATGGACAACGACGTCAACCTGATGATGATCGTCGGCGTCTGGCTGCTGCAACCGGGCATCACGCACGCGGCGCTGTGCGAACGCGTCGAAGACAAGCTGCTGAAGTACGAGCGCTTTCGCCAGAAGGTCGTGCCCGATGCGATGGGCGCGAACTGGGTCTATGACGACGCGTTCGACATCCAGCGCCACGTGCTGGACCAGAAGCTCGCGCGCGAGGCCGACCAGAGCGAGCGCGAGTCGCTGCAGGCGCTCGTGGGCGAGCTCGCGAACACGCCGCTCGACCCCGATCACCCGCTGTGGCAGTTTCATCTGATCGACGGCTACGAAGGCGGCAGCGCGCTGGTGGCGCGCGTGCACCACTGCATCGGCGACGGCATCGCGCTGATCTCGGTGATGATGTCCATCACCGATGGCGGCATGGACCCGCCCAAGCGCAAGCCGCGCGCGGTCCCCGAGACCGAGGGCGACTGGCTGTCGGATGCGGTGATGAAGCCGCTCACCGATCTGGCCACCAAGGCGATCGGCATGTATGGCGGCGGCATGGCCAAGTCGATGGAGATGCTGTCGAACCCGCAGCAAGGCATGGCCGGCTCGATCGAGATGGCGCGCGTTGGCGCGAAGGTGCTCGGCGATGTCGGCGCGATGGCGTTGATGGCTGATGACTCCCCCACCTTGCTCAAGGGCAAGCCGATCGGCCAGAAGATCGTCGCGTGGGGCGAACCGTTGCCGCTGGACGGCGTGAAGGCGATCGGCAAGGCGCTGGGCTGCTCGATCAACGACGTGCTGCTCGCCTGCGTGGCCGGTGCGATCGGCGCCTACCTGCGCGAGCAGGGCGACGACCCGAGCGGCAAGGAGATTCGCGCGATGGTGCCGGTCAACCTGCGCCCGCTGGAGCAGGCATGGAAGCTCGGCAACCGCTTCGGTCTGGCGCCGCTCACATTGCCGATCGGCATCGAGAACCCGGTCGAGCGCGTCTACGCGGTGCGCCTGCGCATGAACCAGCTGAAGGACAGCTACCAGCCGCTGCTCGCATTTGCGGTGCTCGCGGTGGCGGGCCTGCTCATCAAGCCGGTGCAGGACGGCCTGCTCGGCCTGTTCGCGAAGAAGGCGACCGCCGTGATGACCAACGTGCCCGGCCCCGCCACCGCGCTGAAGTTCTGTGGCGCCACCTTGCGCCAGACGATGTTCTGGGTGCCGGCCTCCGGCGACATCGGCGTCGGCGTGTCCATCCTGTCGTATGGCGGCGGCGTGCAGTTCGGGCTCATCACCGACAAGAAGCTGTGCCCGCACCCGCAGCAGATCATCGACCGCTTCGAGCCCGAGTTCGAGAAATTGTTGTTGATGACGATGATGCTGCCGTGGGGCGAATCGGCCTAGGCTCGCATACATTTTTGCTTTTGCCTGGAGTCGAGCACTGTGAGTCCGCTTCGGAAAATCGTTCTCGCCATCGTTGGCGTCACCGCATCTGCAAGTGCCACGGTGCATGCGGCGCCACCGCCAGTGCCGATCAAGGCCTTCGTGCTGCGTGCGCAGTTCAGCAACCCGGAACTGTCGCCCGACGGCCAGCACCTGGTGGTCACGCAACTGGTCCAGAAGGACGATCGCGACGTCAAGGTGATGGTCGTGTACGACCTCGCGCAGATGAAAGTGGTGAGCACGGTGCGGCTGCCCGCGTTCAATGAACCGGCGGACTACACCTGGGTCTCCAATCAGCGGCTGGTGGTGAGCGTTGCGCGCGAGACGGGTTCGCTCGACAGCCCGCGGCTGACCGGCGAAGTCCTCGCGATGGACCTCGACGGCGCGCACCAGGACTATCTGTACGGCTACAAGAACGTCACGCGCCGTGGCGGCCGGGTGGTAATGCCCGACGAGGGTTGGGCTTGGGTCAATTCGGTGCCGAATGAACTCACCGGGCACTTCTTTCTCACCGAGACCATGTGGGGCGTGAAGGATGGGAACACGCTGCTCTACGACATTGATGCGGGCACGGCCTCGCGCCGTCTGGTCACCGAGATCGGACGGCAGGACTACGAGTTCCTGCTGCAGCACGACGGCAAGCCTCGCTTCGCCTACGGCTCGGACATGCAATACGACCCCGTCGTCCTCGAATTCGACGATGCCCGCAACGAATGGCGCGACCTGGCCGGCACGGAGAAGGGGAATGTCACGCCGCTTGCGATGACGTCCGACAGTCGTGCCATGTTCGCCTGGGTTTCGGTGAATCGGGGGCCCGCGTCTCTGGTTCGGCAAAACGTGGCGGGCGGTGAACGAACCACGCTTGCCGAAGACCCGACCGGCAGCGTCAATCTGATCGAATGGGGCGCGCGCCCGCGCACGCCGTTTGCCGCGACGACCTATGTCGGAAAGCCGAAGCTGACCTACTTCGACGAGCAGCGGCCCGAGGCCAAACTGCATCAGGCCTTGAGCGCGCAGTTCCCCGGCAGCTATGTGCACTTCATCAATTTCACGCGAGATGGCAGCAAGCTGCTCTTCAGCGTGAAGAGCGATCGCGATCCGGGTGCGTACTACCTCTTCGATCGCCCGAGCGGCAAGGCGATGCTGCTGTTTGCCGTGCGCCCATGGATAGACCCATCGCGCATGGCCGAGCGGTCGCCGGTCCATTTCACCGCCAGCGACGGCGTCGAGATTCATGGCTACCTGACGCTGCCGTCGGTCCCCGTCGACGGCAAGCCGCCGCTGATCCTGCTGCCGCACGGCGGGCCGCACGGCGTCGCCGACGATTGGTTCTTCGACGGTGACGCGCAATTCCTGGCCAGCCGCGGCTACGCGGTCTTGCAGGTCAACTACCGCGGCTCCGGTGGACGCGGGCCCGGCTTCGAGCGCTCCGGATATCGGCAGTGGGGCGGCCGGGTGCAGGAGGACATGATCGAAGGCGTTCGTTGGCTCGTCGACCAGGGCAAGGTGGATGGCATGCGGATGTGCACCTACGGTGGCAGTTTCGGTGCTTACGCGGCGATGATGACGGCGATCCGCGCGCCGAGCTTGTTCAAATGCGTGGTCGGCTACTCGGGCGCATACGACCTTGCACGAATGTACGACCGGGACGTCACGGTGCTGGACAAGAAGACCTACAACTATTTGGTCAAGGTCATCGGCAAGGACCCGGCGGAACTCGCCGCCAACTCGCCGTCGCGACTGGCGGACAAGCTCACGGTGCCGGTGTTCCTGGCGCACGGCGGCAAGGACGAGGTCACGCCGCCGGACCAAGCCAAGACCATGCGCGAAGCCCTGGTCAAAGCCGGCCGCCCGCCCGAGTGGATGTACATCGACGGCGAAGGGCACGGCTTCTTCTCCGAACAATCGCGCGCCGATTTCTACACGAGGCTGGAGGGCTTCCTCGCCAAGCACCTGGGGAAGTAGACAGACCTGTCTACCTGCGCCCTCAATCCTCCAGCTCGGCCTTCGCCATCTCCACATCCAGCCGCTCCATCGCATCCAGCGGCTCGGCGGCGGCGGCGTCTTCGTAGAGCTTGGTCGCTTCCTTCATCTTCTTCTCGCCTTCGAGCATCACCAGCCCGTTCGCGTACTCGACCATCGCGATCGCCGAGGTCGGGTTCAGCTTCAGCGCGGTCTTGAACATCGCCAGGCCGGCGTCCTTGCTCGCGCCCTGCGTGCGGCCGAGCAGCGAGCCGACCTTGTCGATGACTTCGGCGTGGAAGGCGCCGAGCGCGATGTGCGCGTCGGCATGCTTGGGCGCGAGCTTGATCGTGGCTTCCAGTGCGCTCTTGACCTTGCTGCCCAGCCCCTGCGCCAGCGCCTTCGCGATGCTGATGCCCTGGCTGTAGCGGCCGAGCGCGTAGGCCATGAAGTAGTGTGCGTTGGCGTTCCTGGAATCGGAGGCGAGCTGCGCTTCGGCGCGTTCGGCCACCTCCATGAACAGCGCGAGCTTGGTCTTCTCGCTCTTCTCGAGGTAGTTGGCGTAGATGGCCTGCGCCTTGTTCGCGACCGTGATGCCTGCGCCACCGGCCTTCAGTCCGGCCTCGGCCGCTTTCTGGAATTCGCCGGCATGGAAGAGCGCCCAGGCGGCGAGCACTTTCGCGTCGGTGGGCAGCGGCTCGGCGTCGCCGGCGTGCAGGCGCGCCCAGTTCTTCTTCAACGCCGCGGCGTCATAGGTGTACTCGGCGGCGTCGTGCGGGAAGGCGGTCCATTTGGCCATGTTGTCAGTCTCCTGTTTTGCGGTAGTTGCCGACCAGCGCGTGCAGGTGCTCGCGCTGGTCCGGTTCGAGGTAGGGCGCGAGCAGGCTCAGCACGTGGAAGGCGCCCCGCAGCAGCGCCGCGCCGGCGCTCTCGGGCTCCAGCGCATTGCGCGGGTCGCGCACGTATTCGTAGCTCAGCCAGTAGGTCAGCACCACCACCATCGCGGTGGCGACCGGCTCGACATCGCGCGGTGCCATGTGCATCGCGTTGCCGCGGTTCAGGCCGTCGAGCAGGGTCTGCACCGCCTGGCCCTTGTTCTTCAGCACGAACTGGAAATGCGTCTCGAGCCGGCGGTTCTTCGACAGCAAATCGTTCAGGTCGCGGTACAGGAAGCGGTACTGCCAGATCAGCTCGAACAGCATGTGCAGGAAGAGCCACGCGTCTTCCACGTTGCGGACCTCGTCGGCCGCGCGCAGCAGTTCGTTGAGGGCGCGTTCGTAGCGGTCGAACAGGCTGTTGATCAGCTCGTCTTTCGCGGGATAGTGGTAGTACAGGTTGCCCGGGCTGATGCCGAGTTCGGCCGAGATCAGCGTGGTCGACACGTTGGGCTCGCCGAAACGGTTGAACAGCTCCAGCGTCACTTCGAGAATGCGCTCGGCGGTTCGGCGTGGTTTCTTTTGGAGTTGCTCGGCCATGGTTGTCCCTGGCGGGCAATCTAGCATCAAGTGCGGCGCCGCTGCGTAGGCATTGGCACTACGCGAGCAGGGCGCGCGCGGCCTCCCTACAATCGCGCGCTCCATGCCCAGCACCCCAGCGATCTCATTTCGGAACGTCGCCAAGACGTACAGCGGCGCCCGCGGCGCAGTCAAGGCGCTCGACGACGTGAGCTTCGACATCGAGCCGGGCGAGTTCTTCGGCCTGCTCGGGCCGAACGGCGCGGGCAAGACCACGCTGATCAGCATCCTCGCCGGCCTCGCACGCGCGAGCGGCGGGCAGGTGCTGGTGCATGGTCACGATGTCGTCACAGACTACGCGGCCGCGCGCCGCAGCCTGGGCATCGTGCCGCAGGAGCTGGTGTTCGACCCGTTCTTCAGCGTGCGCGAGGCGCTGCGCATTCAGGGCGGCTATTTCGGCGTGCACGACAACGACGCCTGGATCGACGAGCTGCTCGCCAACCTCGGCCTGGCCGACAAGGCCGATGCCAACATGCGCCAGCTCTCGGGCGGCATGAAGCGCCGCGTGCTGGTCGCGCAGGCGCTGGTGCACCGGCCGCCGGTGATCGTGCTCGACGAGCCCACCGCGGGTGTCGACGTCGAACTGCGCCAGACGCTGTGGCAGTTCGTCGCGCGGCTCAACAAGGAAGGCCACACGGTGCTCTTGACCACGCATTACCTCGAAGAGGCCGAGGCGCTGTGCAACCGGCTGGCGATGTTGAAGCAGGGCAGGGTGGTGGCGCTGGACCGCACCTCGGCGCTGCTCGCCGGCACCGCGAGCACGATGCTGCGCTTCAAGATGGACACGCCGCTGCCGGCGTCGCTCGCGGCGCAATCGCGCGTCACCGGCCGCATCGTGCAGATCACCGCCCATGACGCGGTCGAGGTCGAAGCCGTGCTCGCCACGCTGCGCAACGCGGGCTGCGTGCCGGAGGACCTGGAGATCGGCCGCGCCGACCTGGAGGATGTGTTCCTCGAGATCATGCAGGGAGCGCGCGCATGAGCGCCGGCATGAACGCAGGCAACAGCGCCGTCGACAGCGCCGCCAGGCGCACCGGCATCGCTGCGGCCCTGGCCGGCGCGCGCACGCTGCTCTACAAGGAAGTGTTGCGCTTCTGGAAGGTCAGCTTCCAGACGGTGGCCGCGCCGGTGCTCACGGCCATCCTGTATCTGCTGATCTTCGGCCATGTGCTCGAAGACCACGTGAAGGTCTTCGGCTCGGTCGGCTACACCAGCTTCCTGATTCCGGGCCTGGTGATGATGAGCGTGCTGCAGAACGCGTTCGCGAACAGCAGCTCGTCGCTGATCCAGAGCAAGATCACCGGCAACCTGGTGTTCGTGCTGGTCGCGCCGCTGTCGCACTGGGCCTGGTTCGTCGCGTATGTGGGCGCGTCGGTGGTGCGCGGGCTGGTCGTCGGCTGCGGCGTGTTCATCGTCACGGTGTGGTTCGCGCCGTTCCAGGTGGCGCAGCCGCTGTGGGTTCTGGTGTTCGGGCTGATGGGCGCGGCGATGATGGGCGCGCTCGGGCTGGTGGCGGGTCTGTGGGCCGAGAAGTTCGATCAGATCGCGGCGTTCCAGAACTTCATCATCATGCCGATGACGTTTCTCTCGGGCGTGTTCTATTCGGTCGGCTCGCTGCCGCCGTTCTGGAAGGCGGTGAGCCACCTGAACCCGTTCTTCTACATGATCGACGGCTTTCGCCACGGCTTCTTCGGTGTCAGCGATGTCTCGCCGTGGGTCGGCCTGCTGATCGTGGGGAGCAGCCTCGCGATCGTCTGCGCGCTGTGCCTGCACCTGCTCAAAATCGGCTACAAGATCCGGCACTGATTTCGCCCGTAAAATCAGCTCACCATGTCCGATCCCACGCCTGCCGACGTCCAAGCCTTCATCGCGAAGGGGCTGGCCTGCGAGCATCTCGACGTGGAGGGCGACGGCCGGCACTTCTTCGCCACCATCGTCTCGGCCGAATTCGAAGGCACGACCCGCATCAATCGCCAGCGCAAGGTCTACGCCGCCCTCGGCGACAGAATGCGCGAGCAAATCCATGCCCTGTCGATGAAGACGCTGACACCGGCCGAGTGGGCTGCCAGCCCGGATCGCGCCGCCACCCACCACCACTGAACACCGCCGCAGTGCCCACTGCGGCTGGCGAACCTGCGCCAGCGGGTCGCCAAGCGTGTGGGGCACTGGGCATGAAGGCAAGCCCATGGACAAACTCCTCATCCGCGGCGGCCGTTCCCTTCAGGGCACGGTCACGATCTCCGGCGCGAAGAACGCGGCGCTGCCCGAACTCTGCGCCGCCTTGCTCACCGCCGATCCGGTGACGCTGCGCAACGTGCCGCGCCTGCAGGACGTGAGCACCGCGCTGAAGCTGCTGCGCAACATGGGCGTGGCCATCGACCGCGCCGAGGCCACGCCCGACGTGGTCGTGCTGAACGCCGGCCACATCAGCGCACGCGAGGCGCCGTACGACCTCGTGAAGACGATGCGCGCCTCCATCCTCGTGCTCGGGCCGCTGCTGGCGCGCTTCGGCGAGGCGCGCGTGTCGCTGCCCGGCGGCTGCGCGATCGGGTCGCGGCCGGTCGATCAGCACATCAAGGGGCTGCAGGCGATGGGCGCGGAGATCAGCGTCGAGCACGGCTACATCGTCGCGAAGGCCGATCGTTCCAAGGGCGGGCTGAAGGGCGCGCGCATCACGACCGACATGGTCACCGTGACCGGCACCGAGAACCTGCTGATGGCCGCCACGCTGGCACAGGGCGAGACCATTCTCGAGAACGCCGCGCAGGAGCCCGAAATCCCCGACCTGGCCGAGATGCTGATCGCGATGGGCGCGAAGATCGAAGGCCACGGCACGAGCCGCATCCGCATCGAAGGCGTGGAGCGCCTGCACGGCGTGTCGCACGCGGTGATCCCCGACCGCATCGAGACCGGCACCTTCCTGTGCGCGGTGGCGGCCGCGGGCGGCGACGTGACGCTGCAGCGCGCGAACGCGCGCCACCTCGACACCGTGATCGAGAAGCTGCGCGAGGCCGGCGCCACGATCACCGCGGGCGCCGACTGGATACGCGTCGTCGGCAACGGCCGGCCGCGCGCGGTGAGTTTCCGCACCAGCGAGTACCCGGCGTTCCCGACCGACATGCAGGCGCAATTCATGACGCTGAACTGCATCGCCGACGGCAGCTCGGTCGTCACCGAGACGATCTTCGAGAACCGCTTCATGCACGTCAACGAACTCGTGCGGCTGGGCGCGCGGATCGAGGTCGACGGGCACACCGCGGTCGTGCACGGCGTGAACCGCCTGTCGGGCGCGACCGTGATGGCGACCGACCTGCGCGCTTCCGCCAGCCTCGTGATCGCCGGCCTGGTGGCCGAGGGCGACACCGTGGTCGACCGCATCTACCACCTCGACCGCGGCTACGACCAGATGGAAGCCAAGCTGCGCGGCATAGGCGCCGACATCGAGCGCGCCAAATGAGCGCCGGGATGATCACCTTCGCGCTGCCCAAGGGGCGCATCTTCGACGAGATCGTGCCGCTGCTCGAAGCCGCGGGCATCCAGGTCGCCGAAGACCCCGAGAAGACGCGCAAGCTGATCATCGGCACGAGCCGGCCCGATGTGCGCCTGGTGATCGTGCGCGCCTCCGACGTGCCGACCTACGTGCAGTACGGCGGCGCCGATCTCGGCGTGGTCGGCAAGGACACGCTGCTCGAACACGGCGGCGAGGGCCTGTACCAGCCGCTCGACCTGAACATCGCGAAGTGCCGCATGAGCGTGGCGGTGCGCCACGACTTCGACTACGCCGGCGCGGTGAAGCAGGGCTCGCGCATCCGCGTGGCGACCAAGTACATCCAGATCGCGCGCGATCACTTCGCGAACAAGGGCGTGCACGTCGATCTGATCAAGCTCTACGGCTCGATGGAGCTCGCGCCGCTGACGGGCCTGGCCGATGCGATCGTCGACCTCGTGTCGACCGGCAGCACGCTGCGCGCGAACCAGCTGATCGAGGTCGAGGAGATCATGAAGATCTCGTCGCGCCTGATCGTGAACCAGGCCGCGCTCAAGCTCAAGCGCGAGCCGATACGCGAGATCATCGATGCGTTCGCGGCGGTGGTCGGGGAGCTGCCGTGAGCGCGGGCGTGAACACGAGCGTGAGCGTGCGCCACCTGTCGACCCAGGCGAGCGGCTTCGAGGCCGAGTTCCAGCGCGTGCTGCACTGGTCCGAAGAGACCGACCACGCGATCGAGGAACGCGTGACCGCGATCCTGGCCGATGTGCGCACGCGCGGCGATGCAGCGGTGCTCGAGTACACGCGCCGCTTCGACGGTGTGGAGGCGGCCTCGGTCGCCGAACTGGAGATTCCGCGCAGCGAATTGCTCGCGGCGCTGAACGCCATTCCCGCGGCGCAGCGCAATGCGCTCGAAGCCGCGGCGCAGCGCGTGCGCAGCTACCACGAGCGTCAGCTGGATGCCTGCGGCCGCTCGTGGAGCTACCGCGATGCCGACGGCACCTTGCTCGGCCAGAAGGTCACACCGCTGGACCGCGTCGGCATCTATGTGCCCGGCGGCAAGGCCACTTACCCGAGCAGCGTGCTGATGAACGCGCTGCCGGCCAAGGTCGCCGGGGTCGGCGAGATCGTGATGGTCGTGCCCACGCCGCAAGGCGTGCGCAACGCGATGGTGCTGGCCGCCGCGGCGATCGCCGGCGTCGACCGCGCGTTCGCGATCGGCGGCGCGCAGGCGGTGGGTGCGCTCGCGTACGGCACCGCCAGCGTGCCGGCGGTGCACAAGATCACCGGGCCGGGCAATGCGTACGTGGCGAGCGCGAAGCGGCGCGTGTTCGGGCAGGTCGGCATCGACATGATCGCCGGTCCGAGCGAGATCCTCGTGCTCGCCGACGGCAGCACACCGGCCGACTGGGTCGCGATGGACCTGTTCAGCCAGGCCGAGCACGACGAACTCGCGCAGAGCATCCTGCTGTGCCCGGACGCGGCCTACATCGCGCAGGTGCAGGCGGCGATCGACCGGCTGCTGCCGGGCATGCCCCGGCACGCGGTGATACGCGCGTCGCTCGAAGGGCGCGGCGCGCTGATCCACACGCGCAGCATGGAAGAGGCCTGCGAGATCAGCAACCGCATCGCGCCGGAGCACCTCGAGGTGAGCTCGCGCGACCCGCAGCGCTGGGAGCCGCTGCTGCGCCACGCCGGCGCGATCTTCCTCGGCGCGTTCACAAGCGAAAGCCTGGGCGACTACTGCGCCGGCCCGAACCATGTGCTGCCCACGTCCGGCACCGCGCGCTTCTCGTCGCCGCTGGGCGTGTACGACTTCCAGAAGCGCAGCAGCCTGATCGAGGTCAGCGAAGCCGGCGCGCAGACGCTCGGGCCGATCGCCGCCGAGCTCGCCTACGGCGAAGGCCTGCAAGCCCATGCGCGCGCGGCCGAACTGCGCTTGAAGCGTTGACACGAAGTTCGTGTACCACGAGAATAGTGCAACACCAACTTCGTGATATCGCATGAAGAACGTCACCGTCACGATGGACGACAGCGTCGCCGACTGGGTTCGCGTCGAAGCGGCGCGGCGCAACACCAGCGTCTCCAAGCTGGTCGGCGAAATGCTCGCCGAGAAGATGCACCACGACGACGCCTACGACCGGGCGATGAACGAGTGGCTCAGCCGCGACCGCACCTGGACCTCCGACGGCAGCGCCTACCCGAAGCGAGAGGAGACGCATGACCGCCGTCTTCGTTGATGCCCACGTCATCCTGCGCAGCGAAGACGGCAGCGATCCCGTCAAGCAGGCCCGCGCCATCGAGTGGCTGCAGGCGCTGTGGGTTCGCCGCTGCGGGAGAGTGAGCACTCAGGTTCTGAACGAGTTCTACGTGAACGCCACGCGCAAGCTCAAGCCCGGCATGCCGGCGGGCGACGCGCGTGCCGAGGTGCGCCGCTACCAGCGCTGGCAGCCGTGGGTGCTGGATCACGCCACCGTCGAGACCGCGTGGGCGGTCGAGAGCCGCTTCGGTTTCGGCTACTGGGATTCGCTGATCGTCGCGGCCGCCAAGGCGCAGGGCTGCCGCTATCTGCTCAGCGAAGACCTCCAGCACGAGCAGACCATCGACAGCGTGCAGATCATCAATCCCTTTCTGATCGGGCCCGACGTGCTCGACAAGGCCGCCGCATGAGCAGCATCTCTCTCCAAGACCGCATCGCCCGCGTGATCCGCCAGGACGTGAAGTCCATGCACGCCTACGCGATCCAGAACAGCGCCGGACTCGTGAAGCTCGACGCGATGGAGAACCCGTTCCGCCTGCCCGACGCGCTGCAGCGCGAACTCGGCGAGCGGCTCGGGCGCGTCGCGATCAACCGCTACCCCAGCGCCTGCGTGGCCGATGTGATCGCGGCGCTCTCCGAGTTCGTCGCGCTGCCCGCGGGCTGCAAGATGATGCTTGGCAACGGCTCCGACGAATTGATCTCGCTGCTCGCGATGGCCTGCGACCTGCCAGGCGCGAGCATCCTCGCGCCGCTGCCCGGCTTCGTGATGTACGAGATGTCGGCGAAGCTTCAGGGCCTGAACTTCGTCGGCGTGCCGACCACCGCCGAGTTCGAGCTCGACGAGGTCGCGATGCTCGCGGCGATCGAGACGCATCGGCCCGCAATCACCTACATCGCGTACCCGAACAACCCGACCGCGAATTTGTTCGACGACGGCGTCGTGCAGCGCATCGTCGATGCCGTGGGCCGGCAGGGTGGCCTGGTGGTGTTCGACGAGGCCTACCAGCCGTTCTCGTCGCGCAGCTGGATGGGCAAGCTGGCGCAGCCGGGACACGAGCACGTGCTGGTGATGCGCACGCTGAGCAAGTTCGGCCTCGCGGGCGTGCGGCTGGGCTACATGGTGGGCGCAGCGGCGCTGATCGCCGAGGTCGACAAGGTGCGCCCGCCGTACAACATCAGCGCGCTCAACGCCGAAGCCACGCTGTTCGCGCTGGCGCACGCCGATGAATTCGCGGCGCAAGCCGAGGTGCTTCGCGCCGAGCGCGCGCGGCTGCAGCAGATGCTGAAGGCGATCGCCAACGTCAAGGCGTTCCCCAGCGAAGCCAACATGATCCTGGTGCGCGTGCCCGATTCGGCGCGCGCGTTCGAGGGCATGAAGGCGCGCGGCGTGCTCGTGAAGAACATCGCCGGCCTGCACCCGCTGCTCGCCAACTGCCTGCGCCTGACCGTGGGCACGCCCGAAGAAAACACCCTGATGAGCGACGCGCTGAAAGCGAGCCTGTGATGAGCACCCCAGCAACGACCGCCGCACCGCGCGAGGCGGTCGTCACCCGCAACACCGCCGAGACGCAGATCCGCGTCGCGCTCAAGCTCGACGGCACCGGCATCGCGAAATTCGCGACCGGCATCGGCTTCTTCGACCACATGCTGGACCAGGTCGCGCGCCACGGCCTGATCGACCTCGACATCGACGCCAAGGGCGATCTCCACATCGACGGCCACCACACCGTGGAAGACGTGGGCATCACGCTCGGCCAGGCGATGGCGCTGGCGGTGGGCGACAAGAAAGGCCTGCGCCGCTATGGCCACGCCTACGTGCCGCTCGACGAAGCGCTGTCGCGTGTCGTGATCGACTTTTCGGGCCGGCCCGGGCTGCACATGCGCGTGGACTTCAAGAGCGGCATGATCGGCGCGCTCGACACGCAGCTGGTCTACGAGTTCTTTCAAGGCTTCTCGAACCACGCGGGCGTCACGCTGCACATCGACAACCTGCATGGCGACAACGCGCACCACCAGTGCGAGACCATCTTCAAGGCTTTCGCGCGCGCGCTGCGCATGGCATTGGAGATCGATCCGCGCGCGGCCGGCGTGATCCCGTCGACCAAGGGCACCCTGTGATGCGGGCCGAGCGCCGGGCCGCCCCAAGCCGGCCCGAATCCCCTCGGGGGATCGACCACGGTACGCCGTGGGCGAGGGGCTGACATGAGCAGAACCGTCGCCGTGGTCGACTACGGCATGGGCAACCTGCGCTCGGTGTCGCAGGCGGTGATGCATGTCGCGCGCGATTCGGGCGTCGATGTGATCGTCACCTCCAGGCCGGACGAGGTCTACGCCGCCGAGCGCGTCGTGCTGCCGGGCCAGGGCGCGATGCCCGACTGCATGCGCGAACTGCGCGACTCCGGCCTGCAGGAGGCCGTGCTGCACGCCGCCGCGAACAAGCCGTTGATGGGCGTGTGCGTGGGCATGCAGATGCTGCTGTCGCGCAGCGAGGAAGGCCCGACCGACGGCCTCTGCCTGATCGACGGCAACGTGCGCAAGTTCCAGCTCGAAGGCCGGCTGCAGCCGGACGGCAGCCGCTTCAAGGTGCCGCAGATGGGCTGGAACCAGGTGCTCCAGGCGCGTCCGCATCCGATCTGGGCCGGCGTGCCGGACGCGTCCTACTTCTATTTCGTGCACAGCTTCTACGCACAGCCGTCCGACCCGCGCCACAGCGTCGGCGAAACAGATTACGGCGCGCGCTTTACCTGTGCGCTGGCGCGCGATAATATTTTCGCGACCCAGTTCCACCCCGAGAAGAGCGCCGAGCACGGCCTGGCGCTCTACCGCAACTTCCTTCACTGGACTCCCTGACCGCCCCCACGGCCATGCTGTTGATCCCTGCCATCGACCTGAAAGACGGTCACTGCGTGCGCCTTCAGCAAGGCGACATGAATGCCTCCACCACGTTCGGCGAAGACCCCGCGCTCATGGCGCGGCGTTGGGTCGATGCCGGCGCGCGCCGCCTGCACCTGGTCGACCTGAACGGCGCGTTCGCCGGCAAGCCGGTGAACGAGGCCGCGATCAAGGCGATCCTGAAAGAGGTCGGCGAAGAAATCCCGGTGCAGCTCGGCGGCGGCATCCGCGATCTGGACACGATCGAGCGCTACCTCGACGATGGCCTGAGCTTCATCATCATCGGCACGGCTGCGGTCAAGAACCCGGGCTTCCTGCGCGATGCCTGCTCGGCCTTCGGCGGCCACATCATCGTCGGCCTCGACGCGAAGGATGGCAAGGTCGCGACCGACGGCTGGAGCAAGCTCACCGGCCATGAAGTGATCGACCTCGCGAAGAAGTTCCAGGACTACGGCGTCGAGGGCGTGATCTACACCGACATCGGCCGCGATGGCATGCTGAGCGGCATCAACATCGACGCCACCGTCAAGCTCGCGCAGGCGCTCACGATCCCGGTGATCGCCTCGGGCGGGTTGTCCAACATGGCCGACATCGACCAGCTCTGCGCCGTGCAGGACCAGGGCATCGAAGGCGTGATCTGCGGCCGCGCGATCTACAGCGGCGACCTCGATTTCGCGCTCGCGCAAGCCCGCGCCGATGAACTCAACGGCGCGTGAACGTGACTCAGCTTGCTCGCTAAACGCATCATTCCCTGCCTGGACGTGACCGGCGGCCGCGTCGTCAAGGGCGTCAACTTCGTCGAGCTGCGCGATGCCGGCGATCCGGTCGAGATCGCCGCGCGCTACAACGAGCAGGGCGCCGACGAACTCACCTTCCTCGACATCACCGCCACCAGCGACGGACGCGACCTCATCCTGCACATCATCGAGGCGGTGGCGTCGCAGGTGTTCATCCCGCTCACGGTGGGCGGCGGCGTGCGCACGGTCGAAGACGTGCGGCGCTTGCTGAACGCGGGTGCGGACAAGGTCAGCTTCAATTCCGCGGCGATCGCCAACCCGCAGGTCATCCGCGATGCATCGGCGAAATACGGCGCGCAGTGCATCGTCGTCGCGATCGACGCGAAGGCGCGGGCGGACAAGAGCGGCTGGGACGTGTATTCGCACGGCGGCCGCAAGAACACCGGCCTGGATGCCGTGGCCTGGGCGCGCCAGATGACCAAGCACGGCGCCGGCGAGATCCTGCTCACCAGCATGGACCGCGACGGCACCAAGATCGGCTTCGACCTCGCACTCACGCGCGCGGTCAGCGACGCGGTGAGCGTGCCGGTGATCGCCTCGGGCGGCGTCGGCGCGCTCGAACACCTGTCGGACGGTATCCGCATCGGCGGTGCCGACGCGGTGCTGGCCGCGAGCATCTTCCACTACGGCGAATACACCGTCGGCCAGGCCAAGGCTTTGCTCGCGCGCGACGGCATTCCGGTGCGCCAATGACAACAGCGCCGGCACCGCGGCGCGCGCTGCCGCGCGAGGTGCGCATCATCGGCGGCCAGTGGAAGCGCAGCAAGCTGCCGGTGGCCGATCTGCCCGGGCTGCGCCCCACGCCAGATCGCGTGCGCGAAACCCTCTTCAACTGGCTCGGCCAGGACCTGACCGGCTGGCGCTGCCTCGACGCCTTCGCCGGCTCGGGCGCGCTCGGCTTCGAGGCGGCCTCTCGCGGCGCCGATCAGGTCGTGCTGCTGGAGCGCGAGCGGCGTCTCGCGGCGACGCTGAACGAGACCAAGGCGCGCCTGAAGGCCGAGCTGGTGCGCGTCGACAACGTGGACGCGCTGACCTGGATGGCGCGCTGCGCGCCAGAGTCGTTCGAGCTCGTCTTTCTCGACCCGCCGTTCGATGCGCCGCTGATGGCGCCGGCCCTGGCTGCTGCGGCGCGGGTCGTGGTGCCGCAGGGATTCGTCTACGTCGAATCGGGCGAGCCGCTGGCCGCCGAGTCGCTGGAGGCGCTGGAGACACTGGGGTTGCGCCTGCATCGCCAGGGGCGCGCGGGCGCGGTCCACTTCCACCTGTTGCAGCGCGTGAACAAACCGTGACCGACGACAGCTACACTGCGGCCGAATCCCAACGTCTGGAGCGCGCCTTGACCTCGACGACCCGACTCACTGCCGTGTATCCCGGCACATTCGATCCGATGACGCTGGGCCATGAAGACCTGATGCGCCGCGCGAGTCGCCTGTTCGAGCGGCTGATCGTCGCGGTCGCGGCGGGCCACCACAAGCGCACCATGTTCACGATCGCCGAGCGGCTGGACATCGCGACCGAACTGGCCGCCAAGTACCCGAACGTCGAGGTGATGGCGTTTCGCGGGCTGCTGCGCGATTTCGTCGTCGGCAACGGCGCCAAGGTGGTCGTGCGCGGCCTGCGCGCGGTCAGCGACTTCGAATACGAATTCCAGATGGCCGGCATGAACCGCCAGCTGATGCCCGAGGTCGAGACCGTGTTCCTGACACCGGGTGACCGCTACCAGTTCGTCTCGGGCACCTTCGTGCGCGAGATTGCCACTCTGGGCGGTGATGTTTCCAAGTTCGTGTCACCCTCGGTGCTCGACCGGTTGCGTGACCGGGTGAGGTCCACGGAGGCATGAGGATTCGCGATGGCGCTGTTGATCACCGATGAATGCATCAACTGCGATGTGTGCGAGCCCGAGTGCCCGAACCAGGCGATCTCGATGGGCGTGGATTTCTACGAGATCGCGCCCGACAAGTGCACCGAGTGCGTCGGCCATTTCGACGAGCCGCAATGCGTGCAGGTGTGCCCGGTCGATTGCATCCCGGTGAACCCGGAACACGTCGAGTCGCAGGAATCGCTGTGGATCAAGTACCGGCGCCTGCAGGCTGCTGCGACCGCCACTGCTGCTGCGGCGGGATCGCGCACGCCATCGTCGACGGGTTGAGCGGGCCGGCGCGCTAGCTGGCGCTGGTCTTCGCGCTTGCTTTCACCTCTGCTTTCGCCGCCGCGTCGGCCTTCTTCGGCTTCTTAGGCCACTTGATCTTCTTCCCGCGCGCATGCTCCACCGCCTTCGGTGGCGTGCCGCTCAGGCTGGTCGCGCGCGCCGGCTTCTGTGTGGCGGCCAGGGCCAGGCGCTCCTGTTCCATCCGGTTGCCCAGTTGCTTCTCGTCGGCCGCCACGCGTTGCGCGTCGGCGCGCTGCGCCGCGGTGCGGGCGTCGGTCATGTCGAGCGGCGTGGCTTGCGGGCAGGGCGATTCGGAGTAGCTGCTGCCGCAGCGGTAGACCGTCTGCGCGTTCGCGCCGGCTGTGGCCAGAGACAGGGACAGAGAGAGCATCAACGCGGCGAGGTGTTGTTTCATGTGGGCTCCTCGTCCTCGTCCGCGTCTGGTGTTGGCTTCGGTGGTTTCGGCGGCTTCGGGCGGGGCGGCTTGGCGTGCACCTTCATCAGCGCGCGTTCCATGTCGCCATCAAGCATCAGCGGCAATGCGGTGATGGCTTGCTCGATGCACTTCTCGATCGCCTCGCGTTGCTCGGCCATTGGCTTGCGGAGCACGTAGTCGACCACCTCGGCTCGCACACCGGGATGGCCGATGCCCAGCCGCAGCCGCCAGAAGTCGGCGCTTCCAAGCTGCGCCTGGATGTCCTTCAGGCCGTTGTGGCCCGCATGGCTGCCGCCCAGCTTCATCTTGACCTGGCCGGGCATCAGATCGAGTTCGTCGTGCGCAACGAGGATCTCGTTCGGTGCGATCTTGAAGAAGCGCGCGAGCGCCGCGACCGACTTGCCCGACAGGTTCATGAAGGTCATCGGCTCGAGCAGCCAGACCGGGCCGCTCGGGAGGTTGGCGCGGGCCGCCAGACCGAAGTAGCTGCGCTCGGGCGCCAGGCTCACGCGCAGCGAGCGCGCGACCTCGTCGATGAACCAGAACCCGGCGTTGTGCCGCGTCGCTTCGTATTCGGGGCCGGGGTTGCCCAGGCCGACAAGGAGTCGAATCATGGCGGGAATTATCCAGTCGGAGCGCGCATGAAAAAGCCCCACCGAGGTGGGGCTTCGTGTTCACCCATGCGGGTGGCAGATGACAGAAGCGATTACTTCTTGTTCTGCTTCTCGGTCTTCTTGGCCTTGGTCTTTTCCGCAGGTGCGGCAACCACGACCGGCGCGACCACTTCTTCTTCGGCAGCCTGGGCCGAGACGGAAACGATCACCGGGTTCGGCTTGCCTTGCGTCATGACCTTGATGCCTTCAGCGAGCTTGATGTCGTTGACGTGCAGGGTCTGGCCCTTGGCCAGCGAGCCCAGGTCGATGGTCAGGAACTCGGGCAGTTGCGAGGCCAGGCACGAGATGCGCAGCTCGGTGACGACGTGGTTCACGACGCAGCTGTCGGTCTTGACGGCCGGCGAGTTTTCTTCGTTGATGAAGTGCAGCGGCACCTTCTTCACGATCTTGGTCGTGGCGTCGACGCGCTGGAAGTCGATGTGCAGCACGATCGGGCGGAACGGGTGCATCTGGTAGTCACGCAGCAGCACTTGTTCGCTCTTGCCGGCCAGTTCCATCTCGAGGATGGACGAGTGGAAGGCTTCCTTCTTCAGCGCGAAGAAGAGGGCGTTGTGATCGAGTTCGATCATGGCCGGGGTGCCCGCGCCATAAACGATGCCAGGTACCTTTTGCGCAATGCGCAGGCGGCGGCTCGCTCCGGTCCCCTGCAACGTGCGCTCGTAAGCGGTGAATTTCATTGATAACTCCAAATGGTGAAGGCCCGCGACCAGGCGCTTCGTGAACGCGAGACCAACCGGCCCCGCGACAGACGACCGACCCGACGGGCCAGTCGACGTGTTCTAAAAATTCGAGTTCTGTTCGGCGAACAGAGACGTGACCGATTCGCCGTCGGAAATGCGGCGGATGGTCTCGGCGAACAGGAAGGCGACCGACAGCTCGCGCACCTTCTTGCAGTTCTTGACATCCTCGCTCTGCGGGATGGTGTTGGTGATGACGACCTCGTCCAGCTGCGATCCCTTGATGCGCTCGACCGCCGGGCCTGAGAACACCGCGTGCGTGCAGTAGGCGTAGACGCGCTTGGCGCCGCGTTCCTTCAGCACCTCGGCCGCCTTGACCAGCGTGCCGGCGGTGTCGGTCATGTCGTCCATGATGACGCAGGTGCGGCCGTCGATGTCGCCGATCACGTTCATCACTTCCGACACGTTGGCCTTGGGGCGGCGCTTGTCGATGATGGCCAGGTCGCAATTGAGCTGCTTGGCCAACGCGCGGGCGCGGACCACGCCGCCGACGTCGGGCGACACGACCACGAGGTCGGCGTAACGCTTGGACTGCAGGTCCGACAGCAGCACCGGCGACGCGTAGATGTTGTCGACCGGGATGTTGAAGAAGCCCTGGATCTGGTCGGCGTGCAGGTCCATCGTCAGCAGCCGCTCGACACCGACGGCCTCGAGCATGTTGGCGACGACCTTGGCGCTGATCGGCA
>Ga0307510_10000430_pt1 | contig 40374 bp, 43 predicted proteins | sample 12_EM_MG_FD_207224 | JGI IMG/M metagenome (GOLD analysis project Ga0307510, IMG submission 207224) | Populus trichocarpa ectomycorrhiza microbial communities from riparian zone in the Pacific Northwest, United States - 12_EM | ecosystem: Host-associated > Plants > Roots > Unclassified | place...
GCCGGGTCTCGTATTTCGTCTCCCAGTTGCTGAACAGCTTCTCCGGGAATCGATCCTCGATGAAAAGCTCGTCTTTGACCAGCGATGATCCATAGCCCGCAATCCGCATGTACCAATCTGGCGGTACGTCGTACCCGTCGACGTCATACGCGATGAGCGTGTGTCTTTGGCTCTGGTCCTGGGGGAGAGCAGCGGCTTTCGTAATGGCGGGCATAAACTGCGTTCCTTCGTCGTATTCGTCCCACATGGCGCCATACATGGTTCGTGCCCCCCATTTGCGGGCGTTGTATATCTGTCTCCATAGATATCGCCCACCTTCGCGCGGTGCATCATTCCGCACCCACTGTCCTTTGGACATATTGAAGCCCTTAATATCCTAGTCAGTAAAATTTCCGGCCACGGAGGGAGGGACATACGGAGCCACCTGGATGTACCACAGGTACGTAATCCACACGCCTTCCGTGGTTCATAGTCCATCTCGCGATAAACATGACGTCCCCTTGAATGCGATCTTCTGCGAAGGCGTCCGCGCTAGTCTGGTCCTTATATCGACCAACAGTCCAAGGGGAGATGGCGTCAAAACATTCCAACCAGGTGTCGACAAATTCTGGATTTCTGTCTGCGTCGGAATCGGATGTACGCCAGTACGCTGGGATGCCAGCCATGAGGTATGCACCCCCGGGCGTAGAGTTTCGGAAGAAGGACGTCAAGGCGCGGACTTGTTCGGGTGTGTTATTGCGGCCATCGAAGCCGAGGCCTTGGAGAAAGGGCATGATTGAGCAAATGGGCTGAGAGGATGGGCTGAGAGCGCTGCGTACCCCAGATGGCGATCACGGGCTTTCCATCCTCTCGTAAATAATTAGGGCTATTCAGCACACGCTTTTCTTGCAGCAGGTGATGCCAGTCCGCTTCGATGATATCTTGCATGCGCTCTGGCTGCACGTCAGTAACGTCATACCTGGCGAGAGGGAATGATGAACGTCCAGGAAGCAGGCGTCGCGAGATATCCTCACATGATGGCATAAACGCGACCCTCTCGTTCAGCTGCCCGCTGTACGTTGTCACCAATCTCGTCACGAATGCGTCTATTTCCGTCATTACCCCCCCTCGCGATATCGCATAAACCCAGGAAGCGCTGAAGAAATGCCCCATCCACGCCACTCTCAGCCATCCAATGGAAGTGCCTACGCGATGCGATCAGTAGAGCACGTGACTCGGTGTGCCAGATGACACGAACTTTTGGACTGTCTTAGGGTTACGGGAAGAGAACAGATGGGCTGGACTACCGTCCCTGTGTTTGAACCCTGGAGCAACAAAGAGTTCTTCTCTGGAATACCCTGAAGTGTCGGGCCAGTAGTCAATATTTAGATTCCCGCCGTTAGGGACTGGGTGCGTGAACCAGTGTATCCAGCCATGATGACCTGGATCGACAAGATGTCTCGGTCAAAGGGAGCCGACAAGAGCTGGGTGATGCCTTCTCACCGGGCCCAACTGGTTCTCCATCCCCATGACAATAGAACCTGAAATCCAGAAGATGTGGGACATAGGTAAATAAGGTGAAATTGGTGCGCACCATCCTTGGTATCCGACAAGAAACTTGTTCTTAATGGTCGTTGGATCAGCACTGGAAGAAGGTATCGAGATTGTTTGAGCTACAGCACATCAGGGAGAGGAGATAAGCTGACATACCGTCGGATATTGCTGTCGACGGAGAGTGCTAGGTTGATTGGAGAATCCATACCGTTGAGAGTTGTGGATGGAGTGCAAAACAACCCAGGGACACAGCGAGGCAAAGTATTTATAGCTTGACGCTTGGGTGTCCGATGAGCTAGTTGGCTGTGCAGCTGCGCTCTCGTTAATAAGACGGGCACCACATAGGAAACCAAGTTCCACATCGGGTTCTAACCCTATCCCCTGTGCCTGGCACCTGACATCTGACTAGCTCACCGGCGGCCGGGCCGAAATAGCCTGGCAGAGGACGGATGGACACCACCGCGAATGACCTCGCACTCGCCACCATCGAACGACTTGCTCAGTGAGCGTCTTGTTCTACTCGACAAAAGGACACCCTAACAATCATTTTTCGCTCAGAATCCCTTCGGGCAGCCGCTTATTAGTCGGGATTGCTGGGATACCTGCCTCGGGTAAATCCGCCTTGGCAGTGCTCGTCGTAAACAGAACCAACCAATTGCTCGATGAGTCACGCCGTCAATCCGCTTCCGAGCCGACCCCAGCTCCATCCTCCTCGACGACGACCTCGTTTGAGAGCGCAAGAGCCGTTCTTGTCGGCCTCGATGGTTGGCATCTAACACGGGCCCAACTCGACGCCATGCCGGACCCAAAGCTGGCTCACGATCGGCGGGGGTCCCATTGGACTTTCGATGCCCAAGGCTATGTATCCTTCATTCGTAAATTGCGAGAGCCAGTATCGCCCGGCGCAACTACCACGGCAATCACTGCCCCGTCCTTCGATCACGCCGTCAAGGACCCTCGTCCTCACGCTGTCACCATTCTACCAGAGCACAGGATTGTGATAATAGAAGGGTTGTATACGTTCCTCTCTATCCCCCCTTGGGTCGGGGCAGGGAAGCTATTGGACGAGAGATGGCTTGTTGAGCTAGACCCCACCGTCGCGTCTGATAGGCTTGTGAAGCGACACGTGACGAGTGGTGTTGCCAAGAACCTCGAAGAAGCACATTGGCGGGCTGCAGAAAACGATACCCCTAGTTTGTCCTTTCAGCTAGTGTTTTACCATTGACCCTGATACTCCCATTCAGATGGCCATTTTTTGCTAAATAACTTGTTGGATCCCACGCGCACGATTCAGAGCGTAGATGATCCAAAGTTGGCGCTGCTCTAGCGCAAATAACGTTGTGGTTGTCGAATTCAAGTATCCTGCATTGCCACACGTTTACCAATAGTCTTCGATTTGACACGCGTGGTACGACTCTGATTCCCCTTCCATGTACTGTACCTTGAATCTTGGGCGCACCGATCTTAATAGCTATCGGGCCATAACCTCGCTTTACTTATATCAATATCTAGCGCTACCTCTCGCCTAGACCGCTACAGTAATGTGGGAGGTTTTTCCTGATGTACCACTCAAATAGCTTTGTTGAGCAATCTGACAAAATCATCCATAGATAAACCAACATCATGACGGGACATTTATACTGATTGTAGTACCCCACGGCCTACCTGAATTTACGTTGATTGGACCTTCTTGAACAGTATGATTACGTAGAGGTCGTCGCCGCCTTCGTAGTCAATCCAACTCTGAGACAGCTGCCAAATCGGGGCAGGTATCTGTGTGTTTGGCCTAGCGTATACCTCGGGAGAAGGTGGCTGGACACTCTGACTCTGACTCGGAGGGTACGGTACTACACTGGCCGGATGCTCGGTAAAGGTGGCCGCGTCCCTGATCTGGCCGCTTTGATCATTTGACTACAATTTGAAGTCGAACCGTGAGATACCATTATCCGCCACACGATATGAAAGATGCACTTACAGTCATCGGCTGCCAATAGGGAGTTGCGGCGTGGCCACTACGCGCCTCAAGGCTGTAATTCCCGGGGGACAATGATGTTGGGTGGGTAAGGGAACTCTGTTTTAAGGCTATTAACCCCTCTGAACTACGGCTTCGAGTCTAGAAGACATACAACTTGGGTACTTGCAACATCCGACTCGGAGTCAATTGTCTGTGAAAAACCTTGATATTGAAAATCTTCAAGTCGGTACTGAAAGTCCTGGTATTGAAGATCTGGTTGCGAAGAGTCGTACTATGTGGGTTGTTTTCGGAAGGTGAACAGACGTATCTACACCTCCAGATAAGTAGATCCGCACCTGGAACCCAAGTCCAGAAGACGAAGGGTTGTTTGCAGCGTTCACCCTACTTGAGTTACTGATACTGGTAGAGGAGGGGTTCTGGCCGCCGTGTCCAGATCTTTGTACGTAGTTCGATTGCTGCTCGTACGAGCCGTTGAACATTTCTCTCGAGGTCAGATACGTTGGTGGGAAGATGGCTCCCTGGCAGCCGTTAGGGTCGCCTTATATACGCAGAGAATCTCCAAGAATGGCTGTATCAATGCAGACATAAACGAGGTGATACTCACCCTCAGATCCCATCCATAGTCATGTGGCCAATAACCAGTGGCATGCTGCAATGGGGTGCCCGTGGGTTCATATTCCTTCAGGCTACAGCCCCACCCCCGGTCGCCGTTTCTTCGACATGTGTGAGGGACATGAGGAAAGGGAGTAATTTTACCGCTCGTGATCGTCTCGGGGATGAATGATAGCCTTGTTATTGAGGCGGACAATAAAAAGATTTTTTTTTTAAAAAAAAGCCCTGTTATTACTAACACCAAGAATTCCCGAACGCGTTTAAATCGTATAAATATGGTCTTGATTCCTGGAATCCGAAATCGCCGAATCAATCAAGCCTGTGATTCATCATAGAGATGCAATGCATCCGCTCCGGTCACTAGGCAGGCATGTCAGATGTCGATGATTTTGACCATTCTACGCAAGTGTTTGCTGTTAGCCGATCTTGCCTAAACAAACCAAGGGCATCAAGGTAGAAGGAAACAAAAGGGAACCTGAGGTAGCGGGGTGAGGACAAGAATGTTTACCTATGCTGAGTCCAAAATTTCTTGCGATATGCCTGCAGAAAGAATTTCGACCTTGATTAGCTTGGTTCATACCTTGATCTGTGAGAGGATTCGGAAATAACAAGGTAGCGCGATCCGGCGTAGTTCATATTAATCCCGGAGCGCTCAGTGGCAAAATCCAAGTGGAAGAAGGATGGAGAGCCTGAGGACATCGAGGCGGGCTGTGCTATGAGTGTTTGTCTGATGGAGTGATTTACGCGGAACTGACGCATGGAAAGATGTACTAGTTGCAACGCGTTCGCAGATCAAGAAAAAAATTATAGACCTAAATGGACAGACCCGAACGACGGTGACCATTCTGAGGCACAGCAGGCGCTTGTGTCGAGAAACAGTGACAAATTCGGGCAGGTGGCCTCGCCTCAAGGCCTCAGGCCTCAACCTTTACACCGAGATCTTTGCCGGAAACACTAGGAACCTCAGCCATCCGCCAAACCCTCAAGGCGAAACACTGCCTCTGATCATGATCGTCTAATCCGGTCGGCTTAATGAAGGGTACGAAATAATACACAGTCAGGAGCTCGTAGTACTCACCACCTGTATCTCTGCCAGTCACTGTGGTGGGCTCTGAATCTCAGGACATACCCATTCGGTGGATGTCAGAAGTTGGGGTGCGGCAAACAGCGCCCCAACGGGAACAGAAGGCATCGCATTTGGACAACGGAACAGAAACTGTATGAACACGTTGCCGTACTCATAGTAGTACTTTATCAAATAGGACGTAAGGTTCTCGTACATCATGTGTTACCGTGTGAACTTGAAAAGCTTCTTCGGATGGGCGAAAACATCCGAGAGCCTCATGCCGATCCACCTTACTGGGTACTTTCTCTTTTTGCGAGTCTTCGGGGTTGGTTGGGTTTTACAGTACAACCAACGAGACCGCCACCGAGTCGTGGAGTAGTTTCATCCTGACGATAATTCTTTCAGTCTCTCAAATCAAGACTACAGGGTGATCGGTCACTCCTGGGGTTACTGATATGTCCCTTAGAGGCCAGCTCCGCTGCGCCAATGGATGAATCCATGAAGCCACGGTAAATCACGGGAACTTGAATCAGGTATACGTTTAATCTCGGTTAAATCATGCGCATCACCGTGTGCCTCAGTGCGTACCCGTATCCGCGAGGTGTGCATCACGTTCTGGAAACCAGCCTGTCAGTCACCGTCCACTGCACGATGCACTGGCAGCGTATTACGAACATTTGACATCCACGGTACTCCGTCATCAAAGCCGTGACGGAGTTCGTGACGCCTCGCCGCCCATGGGATCATTGGATGGATTATGGTGATCGTGCCAGTGGCAGTGGGCTCATCTCCGTTCGTCAGTGAGGAAATTATTGTTGCCTCACACATCCTAGGATCGGGGAAAGAGCGGCGGCGTAGTGCCAATCCCCTGGAAATGGCCTTCTGAAATGACCTCTTTTGGGCCTGGGGCCGCACCGCCAACGGCAATCCTTGGCACCATGCCCACAATTAGAATCCAAAGACGGATAAGGACAGGTCAAGCTGCCGAGTGTGGCATAACCCGCAAAAAGTGCTACTCCAAAGAGCGCATGGATCACGGTGTTTATACCGCACCGCACAACCCCTGCACCCCCACTTTCCACGCAGGGCGTTTCCCATCTAGCAAGGAGACAGGGGTTCTGGTGCATACTCATACGACTCGGACACTGGTGTGAACGGTACCTCGCTTGGCCCGAGGGACAGTTTCCTCAAGCCTACACGTTCCGTGTTATCTATTGCGCTCACGGGGAATTGCAGGGCACCACACCAACATTACCCCGGCTACCGCCTCCTGGCGTGAGACAAATTTTGAATAAAAAAAGAAACAAAAACAAAAAGTGATACATGGTCGAACCCTCGTCTTCCTGACGTTTGTCTCGATGTGTCAGGTGATCACCGATTATCCCTGGTAACCTGGTAAATAGTGGGACAACCTCTGTAGTCAACCTTCATGCAAACTGCCTGAATTCCATGGTGCAGTCTTAGTCATCACTACATCTACATGTCGGCACAAACTGATCGCCCAGTAAGGAGATATGAGGATCACGGGTGATGGAAACGCAAGTACATTCTGCATTTTCGGAAGCGATCGACAGATGGCAATGAAATCCTCTCCTTGTAGGTCCATGCAAGGCCAACGCCATTCGTGCCTTGCGCAAACTAAAACAAGAAGGCTAACTTCAGTAGTCCGGCAGCCTGAGGAACACAATTCATTTGGATCTCACTGGTTCACGTTACCACCTAGCGACCTCCTTGTAGTGTTTTTTTCAACCACGACCGGCTGCATAGCAAGACGCCAGTTCCTGCTGCGTGTCAGCACCGCCGGACATCGCCGCAATTTAAAAAACAAGACTAGAAAAGAAAGACCGTGCCCGTGAGCGGCATCCACTCGTTTAAAGCAAGAATAAACACACGTACGAATGACACGAATGACCTACGATGATGATATACGAATCCTGCTTCACAGCCCATTCCTGAAAGAATCACTGGCCAGTTCGTATGTCATGAGGACCAGCTCATCGAGCACGGCGTATGACAAGGCCGCTCAAGCTCGTCCAAGGTGGTCCAGGACTCTCGCCTTTGGTACAGCCTCAGCCACCGTCAAGTGAGAGCCCACATGAGCATGCCAACGCCACTCCCTCTGGTGATTTCGCGTTTCTCTCGAAAGTAATCGTGGCCCCCCTCAGTCGATCTGCCTCATGTTTCTTGACACACCCATGATGTATCAACTGACCGGCGAGTTCGAGTTGTTTGAAGTCATTCTTAAGCATGCGGCCACCTGTGTAGCAGCTAGGGAAAAGAGGCCTGTAAGGAGATGTCGGAACTTGGAGGGAACTGCTGGAAGGTAAGTTGGAAGGGCTGTCGAGTTGATAGTACCAGTATGCAAAGAGGCTAGTCCCCGAAGACGGCACAGGTGGGGGTTAGTGCAATAGGGAAATTGGGTTGATCGTTCACGGTTGCACAAAGATTTAGCGGAGAGAACGTGTTAAGGACGTTATCTGCGTCGTTGGAATACCTGAGGGGGTCTCTAGCGTACACTGGCCTTCCTGTAACGGAGAAAAGTTGCTAAGAGAGGTATGCAATTTCTCCTGTCTGAGGCTGTGGTCGGTGCGGCAGAGTGTGTCGATGGCGACCGTTAACTTGATGATGCATTTGGTGTAAGGACTAGGTGTTTTGAGGTTTTCTGAAATCTCACAGGCTTCAAAAAGTTCAAAAATTTTGACAAGGGGGAGGGCGTAACCACAACCGGGAGAAAGAGCCTGCGACTCCTTCCACTGGGCTAGATAATGGTTCCCCGTTGGAACTGTGACCACCTATTACGCTCGAAATACCGCTCTGTTGAAAAGGAGGGGCGTACTTTGATCTTGGCCCCGAAACATCATTCAGATCAGAGGACAGGTTTCAGTCCGACAGGAGGGATGGTCGACAGACCGTCAGGAATCGGAAAAGATGACGTGGAGGTTGAGTATACCATCGTCACAAGTATATCCTGAGTCCCGCCGGGCATGCCTGCACTGTACAACACGGCAGAGATGTTGAACAATGATGATCGCATTGCAACCCATACCCGAAAGCGGGGATACGGCAGAGGGGATCGGAGTGGGTTGCTAAATGGCCTCGTTGGGGGTGGCGTATCGAGCACAGGAGGATATCGTAGAACTGCCCGACGCCAAGCGCGCAAGGCGGGCGCCGCGTGTGCCCTGGGCTATAATTACGTTGCGTGCCTTGTCACACCACGAACCACCCCAGCCTGTGGATTGCAGCTTCGCCTAGCTTCCAGAAGCTCAAATTTGCCAAAGTGGAGCCCCATGTAACCCATGTTGCATTTTCGTGAGTGGTGCATCCCCCGAGCTAAACTTCTATAGTGCTGGAGGTTGGCCAGGGGTCATATGAAAAGTTTCTTTGTACCCGATAGAGATTATAACGGAGTCCTCATGCGCTATTGAAGCTCACAGTATAGTGCAGGCTCCCGGTACTATTTCCTCCGAGTCGGGACCTCGCTTATCCGAGTGTCATTTCTGTACCGTGCGTGCCAGCAAGTCATCCCTGTCGTCGCTGCCATTGACCAGGGTTCAACGTTCAACCCAAGCACACCTGTGGATCTTGGGAAGCGGGCACCTATCCGAGTCGTTCGTGATATGCTTAACATCTGTGTGACCTTCTTGTCAACCAATTCAATCACTTTTAATTCTTACCTTAGAGCTCATCGAAGCAAGCATCGATGATTACGAGTCCTCGGCCACACGAGTTTCGATCGCCTCCGTTCAATCGCTCTTCACCATCACCCTGCGGATCCCGTGACAGTGCCTCGTTCTAATACACAGGTGAGGCCATCAAACTGAGCGCATTTCTATTTTCTGAGTTTTGAGTTAGAACAGGCCGAGAACGAAACAAGTACCAGGAGACATCCCGACACACACACGCATTCTATCGGCGACAATCACCCAGATATATACCAGACTGGAGCGAATATTTAAGGTTATTGGCCCAGGGTTTCAATATTTCAATGCCTTGGCATTAATATAGCACCCCATCATTCCGTTCTTTCCCATTGATACTCATCGGCTGCTTAGAGCATGGGTGCCTACAGGGTATGTTTCGAATGTCGTTCTACTATGTTTGGTGCACAGTATATGATATCATTTTAGGTATGTAACAGTACGCATGTATGTACAGTGAGAAAAATCGGTTCCTGCCAACAGTCTGGTCTGAAGAAAACTTGCAATAAAAGCACTGTATGTGATGTACAATGATATACATTATTGCACAGTGGGGCGCAGTATGTTTAATAGAATTGGCCCGCGGATAAATGTCTCTTCGAATAATTTTTTTGATAACCATTCTCTTGAGGTCTGAGAGAGGTCAATGCAGCGGAATATCTACCAGCAAGGAGGACAATCAAGATGGGCTTTCAAATCCACGTAGGGATGCGTACCCGCTGACGGGGAGCTTGGATCGCCCCCAAGCCCCATATGGTCTGGTCATAGGCGGAGGGCTACTTTGCTTCACGCATCGACCAAGCGTTGGCATCGGGCTAATGTCTTCTAGACGTGGATAACGGCTGGTGGGACAGGGGGAGGACACATGGGAGTTGGGAGAACTTGATGTGGAAGGCGGTAGCATTGCGGGAAAAGCCTTCAGAGGGATGGGTGAGATTGTCAGTGCCAATCAATATTTTCTAGGCACTGGGGAAGCATGCAATAGTCTTCCGTACTTGCTCAGTGACGACGGGGAGTAGTTTGGGGTAGGCGAGAGGATGTCCGGAGATACTTCCCCAGTGACAGTGACCGAGACATATCGAGAAGGTATGGGGCTGACTCTGACTCGGACACCACGGATTCTAAGCTGTGATTGTCTTAGGATCTGTCAATACGAACAGTTTGACGGGGCTTACGGGCAACATAAAATTCATGTGAACGGACCGACAGAGGGTACAGTACTGACAGCATTCGCTATCCTTTATCCTAGAGCCATAGCTTATTCCTGAAGTGGGGATGATATTAGTATGGTTTTGGATAGATATAAACCGAGGGCGTCCTGCACCATCTTGACCGTATCTGCCTTATTCACGTACGCGCACAAATCGTCTTCGCTTGGTTGAGCTCGGCACGTGCTTCATCTAATATTCCGCCAGATCCGCCCAGAAAAGCACGATCCTCACCGAGATGATATGGAGCGTGACCTTGAGACTTCGCACAAAGAAGCGTTCTTCGCAACTTCCATAGAAGCTGAGTCGAGAGTTGGTGGTGCCGAACAATGACAACACTTTCATTTGCGGTGGAGTGCCTTGGTTTTCAACGTAGGAGTGCGTCAGCAGTCCGTCGGAAAGCTGCTTATGCAACCCATCGATGATCTCGGTGTCATTCGATGTCGCCCAGATGTCGCGAAGTATTGTGACGTCCCAGGGTGTGCAGGATAAGCCATTCAGTAGAGGATATGGTGAGGGAGGGTGTCGACAACGAAAGGGTCGTCAAGGGTAACGCAACGAACGACCCGGACACGCTTCATCGAGGATGATAGGATCTCGGCAGATGCTGTTGCAGAAGGCCGGGAGGAAGGGCGGCTGTTGACGCTAATGAGTACCTCAATGAAGAAATCTGGGAAGCACTAGGTAGGCGGTCCTCACATAGTGGGGATGGGGGTTTCTTTCGTCAAGCCTCAATCCATCCGCGAGTTCGAAGGCGTCAATTAATTTGAGGTCTGAGCGTAGGTCGCCGATTTCATTCTTGTCGTCCTGGACCTAAGCTTAAACGTCTGTTAGCTCATTATATAGAGCAGACAGTGGCTTCACGTTTCACCAGGGACGACTGTTGGCTCACCACCGCTCCTTTGTTTCGCGTGCGTTCTTCGATCCAATGGCAACGTTCCGAGTCCTTCCACAGGTTCAGCATGCTCCGTTCCGTTCCGAGTATTTTTGTCTTAGATCATTCCACCACAACCTTCCAGCGATCCCGTCGCTTGGAGCATGTCTCCAACTTACATGAAAAGGACACCTGCTATTTAAGGCTTGACCTCCCGGAGATGCGGGGTGCCGTTCGTGTCACCGAGAGGGGCATCTCTTTGGCCTGTATCGCGTCACGGAATCGTTCTTCATGGGCCTCTGCATAGCGGAGATTGGGGAGTAAGGTAGAGTGGGCCTGGGCCACGTCGGAGTCTACCATGAGAGTTACAATTCGCCCCTCGAACAGAGCCACCCCTTGGCTGTGTGTTTGGGTATCCCGCTCGGAATAACTGATAGCCTGCTCAGGAGCGCATTCTTGGATGCGAAGTGGAGTAGAAGCCCTTGTGATTGTCGTGAGCACCACATACAATGACTGAGCGGGGAGGATTGGCGTACAGTTAATGTCAACGGTATGCTCGTTACCCAAAAACCCTCCACTAGCCGGTACAAATCATTTTGCTTTACACTGCCATCTATATTCGGGGTTTGTCATCGAAAGCTGAGATATTGGTGGATTCAGTACATTTCGTCATCGACCTTCGTTGCTTTATTGCTGTGGAAGGGCGCAAGGCAGTGTTGCTGTTGCTGGAATCTTGCGAGACAATCCATGCGATGCTACGGTGAGGAAGATGAGGTGGTAGCTGGATCACTGAAGCGCTGCAGTCAGAAGGATATTCAATGGAAATGGGTACAAGCGATGCACGATGACGTACATCAAAGTTTGCATCGCCACCTCGTAGCGCTCTTGTAAGACGAAGGGTTGCCCCTTGCGAGTGAGGTCGAGGACAGGACGGGCGAGCATCGAATACCCCTTAATCCAAATACACAGGAAACGGTGCCAAAGAAGACTCAGACGTCGGTGAGGGCTTCACAGCAGAAAGGCCAGTCCCGAGTCTTGGCGCTTATTGAGTCGTCCGGGTGGGGCCTTCGTAGTTGAACATGCCTGAGGATGAGGACTCCACTGGCAGGGACATCCGTGAGTTGCTCCATGGTAGAGACCATAGCGCCAGAATGGTGGAGTCTGGGGAGGACGCGGTGGATACGGCTAAGGTGTATTCGAGGTGCCACCAGATGGATTTGCGGATGCTGTGACACTCTGCCTTGAAACCGCAACCATGCAACGTTTGGGTCTTCGGCCCTGAGTAACGTCAGGTGTTCGTGGGATGTTTCCCCAGTGTTGGTCCATCCCTGTGGTAAGCAAGCCTCAGAGGGTCGACGGGGGATTGAATGGTAACGAGGCCGGGCGAGGCAATACCGATAGTCGGATACTCACTAGCAAATAATAAGTCGAGCGTGCTGAAACATGCGTGACTGCTGCGGGCTGTGTGAAAGCGCAATGTGGATTTCTTCTTTTGGACGTGAAACAAGCGAGGTCGATACAACATCAAAAAATTAATATACGCCTGCAACGACTTGTCCCTGAAATTTTTTGATCACCCAGTGCGAGATGCCAAACGAAACGAGATGTTCTTGTGGCCCAAGGAATGTGCCCCATAACGGAGGTTTTGACAAGGGAAAGCCCTCTCTCCTTCATGCCAAACAGGTCCTACTGTCGTTCGCTGAGCTTTAGAACGTGGCACAAAAGCTTCGGTTATCCAAAGTAAAGGAATGTTTGTTTGTTTTTTGAGGCTAGGGATGTTCGCGTGGTGTGGGATCCGGGAATGAATTCCGAGGGGTGAATAGGACTCGGAGGGGGAGTGAAAAAAATGAGGTATCAATCGCGATGCGTCAGACGGAATAGGAATCTCCATGTCCAGGGATGCCGGGACTGATTGCACTCTTTCCTACGGCCATTTGATACGCAAGGGGAGAAGTAGCGGGACTGCGGGGAAGGAGAAGCGACGGGCTATGACTCGGGATATGTGCATGTTGGTAATGGCGATGCCCGGTCCGCGGGGTCTCACTTTAGGGTAGCTATAGCTGTGACTAAAGCGACCAATTCAACGCATGGTTTCGCACCTTTCCTTCGGCAACCCAAGGACCCGGAAAACATCTAGCTCTTCACCTTTGGATTCGCCACTTGGGGCTAGGCTAGCGATCTCGGAGACATGCGATGTAAACTTTGACGACCCCCTCGCGACTGGAATCACTGCTTCGGCTCCTCGAAGTGCCAGTAGGGCAGCGTGTCATGGATAAAGGGCTGGCGCAGGTCGTTGTTTCAATTATGCCTTGACACATGAGCGGTGGAACCCCATTTGGTTTGTTGTTCTGTCATGTGGCGTTTTATCAGCTGCTCCTGCCAGTGGTCTCTTTTCGCGTCTTTTCCCGAGTCGGGATGGGCATCAGCGGACATTTCGCTCAACTTGGGAAACGTTCTTCTCACTTGGTCTTAAGGGACTCTCGATGTTATCCGTGCTTTGTGTCTCGGACGCTGTTGGATCGTATTACGGGCAAGGAAAGACTTGAAGTCCGACTCCATGCCCATCCCTTTCCTGGTCTCCCGCCAACTCCTTTACCAAGGCCGGTTCTTATCCTTGCTGCCTCATCACCCCAACAGCTAATTGGCCGTACAGTGCCACTTAATTGAGTGGAAGGGTGATGAAAGGTGATGGCCAACAAGGTCTAACAGATACACCCAACGCTGGTGTCACTAAACCTGTGTTCACACCAGCGTCATTCCGTTCACCAAAGAAAAGGCTCAAACGTCATCCCAGCAACAAAAAATACCGAAACTTGAAGGCAAACCAACACCGTCGGCTGCAGGGGGTGGATCCATGATATTATCTGTTGCTGTTGTTATTACAGGCTTTGTCAAACTTAGGAGAATGGCTCGGGTGGATGGTTGCAGGTACTCATATGTTTTTCATCCACGGAGGCCAGTCTAGTGTCCTGTGCAGCCCCAAGGAACTGAATCCCGGGAGCTGTGTTCCTATCCGCACAAACATTCATTGACCAATTTTTTCTTATCGTGAACAGGAATCCTCGGACTTGGGGCCGTCATCTCATGCTACTTCTGGTGAATGAGGTATACGATCTCACAGCCAGATTTCCCTAACACTTTTACAGGATTTTCCCCAACTCAACCCATGCCACATTATCAGGCACGTAGTCTTTTATATGAGCACTACATCATGCCATCCTGGGGCTGGATTTTCTGCCACGAGAAGGCAACGTCAGGCTCTTCTGATTACAAAAGGTCGTGGTAGTCGACGGTCTTTGAAATTTCTACATGAACTACCCAGGCTAATAGCAGCAAGTAACAGATACCAGCCCCGCTCTTCTCTGTGGCAGTCCTGATTGGCCCCGAAAGAAATTCGTGTGACGGCTTTCAGCCTTTCACATATTGAGGGTTCTTACTGAGTGTTAGATGAGAAAAGAAAGGGTGAGTAGTGAAGGGATGTGACCCGATGTCACAGCTTCAAGGGAACGATCACTTCACTTGTGAGTCGAAAGGGCGATCCAGGTTGACTTTATGAGTACTCTGAGTAAAGTCTGCTGGGCGGAGATGACGCAAGGAAGACCGTACAATCGGGGTCTAATCAAGCGTTGGGAAGACATGTCCCACTCTTTGGTTGGGGAACGAACCTCACCCTTCACACTACCTGGGCGCTAAGGCCTAAGAGCAACGTTGGCCTCAAGAGGCTCACGAGACTATAGTCGGAGCCCCAGAAGACACCAACACTTCAAAATTTCTAAAGAAAGCACACCCCAACATCCACATTCACATTTCCCGATCCGCAGCCACCACCACAGCCTTTGCTAGGGATATAGCCACGTTTCTTTAAGAACTTTCTACATTCATTGCAGGAATCCATGTCCCCTGCCACCCCTACATCCACCCCTGCCTTGTATGCACCAATCCTCGTGTGAGTCCGACGTGTTAACACCCAATATCCACTTCTTCTAACCCTTCCATTGACGCCAACACGGTGGGCCGGGGAAATAAAATTCTTTTGATCGCGATTCAAATATCCCCATCTCGGGCAGGTTCGAGCGAAGGCCTCAATACTCTCACGTTCCTATGCTTCCTATGCTTGATACAGGGAGAAAAGAGCTTGGTCCCGTAACCAAACTGGCAAAATATCGCGATCGGCGCCAACGAGCTCGAGAGAAGAGCTGGCCACGGTATAGTCTCCCATGGTTAAGTCACGGTGGATGTGCTCATATTGGGGCGCGAAGTTTTTTTTTTTTTTTTTTGAATTGATTTGAGTGCGCCTCGGGGTAAAGAACCCCACGTAGCACTTCGAGAACATGTACATGCTGCCTGTGTAATAAAAGGGAATATAGGATTTTGAACTCTGCCGCTTTCTCCCCCATAGCTCTGAGGCCATCATCGCATAACAATTACTGCAGTAGAATCGACAAGCGCAGAAGTTCATGCTGGGTGCCGTGACACCCCAAGATCGTCGTTATACTTGAGTCTTGAGGAGAGCGCTTGCGCAGTACTAGCACGCACTTCATTGTTACAAGGGGGAAAGTTTTTGGGTTTGCGCGCTGTCCGTGCGGGAGTGCGTTACTCCGAAAAGTGGTATGAACTGGATAGTTTTGTGGTGTAGCGGGTTATGTTTGATTCAATGAATGCTCACCGCGCGTCAAGAAACGGTGTGTTGCATTGATGTAGTTTGCTAACGGGATCACCAGATTGGGTTCTCCAAGCAGGGATTCTAGAGATAGCACTTTTCTGTTCTTTTTAACCTGTCAGGCTAGTGCCCACCTTTCGTGAGCGTAGCCTGGGCAATCAAAGAGAAAATGCCCAATGGTTTTGTTGTCCGCTCCGCAAGTGGGACATCTGGCACTGTCTGCTCTTTTGAACTGTTCGAGGTAGCTGTTGAGCGGGATGTGGGTGAGCCTTAGCTGGGATATCAAGCTTGTGGATCTGCGCGAGAGGTTTGGCGTGCTGATGGCTTTGAGAAACTTGTTTGACGGGGTAGATGTGTCGATCTGGTGCATTTTGCCACCTCTTTTCGATTTTCGCCAGGTATTGTTCCATTTGTTTTTAATCCGGTCGCTATATGCTCTTTTTATTGCTGAGGGATTCATTAGCAATGGTTTTCTCAGATAAGTGGGGATGAGCTCTTTGTCTGAGGTGTGCCCTTCTGCCGCTTTCTTCGCCTCCCTATCCATGATTTCGTTGCCCTCGATGCCTTCGTGTCCAGCCATCCACCTGATCACTAGCGCGTATTTGGTTTTCTTGTTGCGGTTATGAATTTGGTGGGCAAGCCGAAGGGCTGCCTGTGTGAGGTGATGTCCTGGGCTTCGAAAGTTTGATTGAAACGCCTTGATAGCCACCTGGTTGTCGGACCCAAGAGCGAAAGTGGTGCCGCCCTTCTTTTCTGTACTGATAAGGTGCAGTCCCAATAAGATTCCTACCAGTTCTGCCTTGTGGACTGTGTGTTTTCCCTCCGAGCCAAGGTGGAAGTGTAAAGTGCGCGTAGGCCTACCTTCTCTCAGAAGGATCGCTGCCGCCCCCACTTTACCCTCTATGGCTGACCTGTCCGTAAAGACTTGAACCTTCTCCATCGCGTTCTCGGCTTCCCTAATTGAACTGTCCCTGTCTTCGGGGATGCTTATCTTGAATGGGGTCAACCCTATGAGGTTTGGGTTTCGTGGCGCCACAGGGATCTTTTCAATTGAGTTCAGGTTGAGGTTGTAAGCGTCAAGAAGGTGGTGTAAGGCTGTGCGGTGGTGCTTGATCCCCTTTGCGCGTTTGCTCTTCATTGTCTTGTGTAGCAGATGGTCTTTCGGTAACATAGCCATTCTAACGAACGCTCTGTGGCACCATTTGTTGATATTCATTGAGGCTGGGAGAAGGAAAGTGCAGGCGTCCAACGTGTCAGTGGGCGAGGTGCGTAGTCCACCTGTGATCGCTGTGGTGGCAGCGCACTGTAGTGTTGCTAATTGTCTTGTCACTTTTGCTGAGCCCATGGCTCTTGGTCCTGAGCGGTCATTTTGGGTGGGGATACACCAGAGATTGACAGCGTATAAGGCTCTGGGGAGGGCAACACTAATGTAGAGCTGCCTTGCGTACTTGGGCGTAACGCCCTAGGCCTGCTTCACAATACATCTAATTTGCGCTGCCCAGATGGTACCTTTCTTAATCGCGTGGGCTTGTTGTGCCCTCCAGCTGAGGTTTTGATCGAAAATTATGCCTAAGTATTTAGTGCTGACAGAAGGCTTTACCTCTCTCTCAGGGAGGTGCAGAGGAGGTCTGGTTTTCGGACTTTGCCTGTGTGCAAAGTCGATCAGAGCTAGCTTAGAGTATTCCAAGGGGGAGTTGTGAGTGGTGGACCACTCAGCTACCCCGCCTTCTCTACCCATCATATCTGCCAGCTTAACGTGTGCCTCCTCAAAGCTGTCCGCTACCGCTAGCATAAATGCATCGTCCACAAAAGCCATTGCATCTTCGTCTTTGCTATTTGGGATGTCGAGAAGGTCTGCATTGTAGAATTGGTATAGCACCATCGAGAGCGGGTTGCCCTGACTGATGCTGTTGTTGATCTGGATTGCGTTTGAGGAATAGCCGTCAAATCTTAGCGTAGTTACCCTATCGCGAAGCATGTTGCTGATGAAATTTGTGTATTTTGTTGGTACTCTCCATTTTCTGAGGTTATGAACAAGTCTTTCCGGGACTGCGTTCGGGAATGCGCCTTTGATGTCCAGGAAGAGAACTGCTGCAACTTTGCCTGAGCACCAGGCGGCCTTGATTCTGAGCGCAAGGAGGTGCATTGTGTCCATAGTTGTACAGCCTGGTCGCCCCCCAAAGTGGTGTTTCGGCAGTAACTGATGGTCTTCTGAGAGGAACGTAATCTGGTCAGCCACTATTGCGGTGATGACTTTCCACATGGTATTTAGCAAAGCAATTGGACGATACGCCTTGGGGACATCATAACGCGGCTTGCCGGGCTTGCGGAGGACGACTGTGGTGAAGGATTTCCACGGCTTGTAGTGAAGACTCTTGTCTAGCATCGCTACGTAGATCGGGTGAAGTCTTTCAACAAGCAGATCAGCGTTTTTGGTCAGCACTATATTTGGGATGCCGTCTGGCCCTGGAGCCTTGTAGGGCTTTAATTTCTTGAGCTGCCTGAGGATTTGCTCTACCGTCACACTGCCTGCTTTGCAGCATGCCTCTGGATAGTCTGCGCTTTCTGAGAGGTCTTGCATTTGCAGATTTTGGGGGAAGAACCCCTTGGCTAGCACAGAAACCTTTTCACTGTTGGTAACTGCGGTTCTATCTTCCTCTCCGTCTCTGAATTTCAGTGCAGGAATTCTTGCCTTCCCTCCGTCGCTGGCCAGTGTGGAGGTGAGGCGATGCACAGTCCAGATGTCTGGGTCCTCTGCTTTTTCAAGGTACGAGCGCCAGTGATGCTCTTTAGTACTTTTCAACGTTCTGTTATATAGTTTGGCTGCCTCTGCATGCTCAGTGTGTACTATGTGTGTGCAGTTGTTACTGCGCTTGTACAACTGCCTTCCCAATTTGTTAGATCGTTTGCGAAGTTGGGTAAGCTCCTTCGTCCACCAACGCTTCGACTTCGGGGTGATTTCCATGATTGGAACTTGCTCTTGAATGGCTCTTTGGATTGCTGCTGTTAGGGTTTCACAGCTAGCATCCAGTTGGGCTTGGTTGCGTATCCGCTCTGGGGGTGGGATCCTTGCTAACTGCCCCTCCAGAGCTGTATGGAATTCTTCCCAGTCCACCTCCCTGAAATTGGTGAAAGGTTTATCGGTGGAGTGTCTGAGGTGAAGGTCAAGCTCAGTAAGGACCGGAAGGTGATTGGTCAGTATACCTCGTAGGTCCGTCCGCGTGTCACAGGATAGCAGCATGTCCATAGAGTGATCCGACAGGAAGACCTGGTCCAGTCTGGTCCAACTTTTCGTAACGTTGTGCTGGTGCGTTGGGATTCTGCTTGGGAGGGCAAGCTCTAGCCCTGCATCTGCAATTGCTTCAATTAACTCTTCTGCTGCGTAGACCACATCAGGCATGAAGAGGCGGTCATCGTCGGGGTCGTCCCACAGTGGGTGGTGCCGATTGAAGTCGCCTAGCCAGATGATATGCGCTGCGCCTGTATCTGCATGCTCAAGTTGGGCTCTATTCCTGCTGTAGTAGTTTGACAGCAATTTGATTGTGTCGTTGTTGTCGCAGTCGTTGTAGATGTTGAAGATTGTAATTTTGCCCCAGTTTCCTTTGATTTGTATGACAGTGATGTCGCTAGATGGGAAGTCAAGCTGGGTCCAAGAGTCCGTACTGATATTTGAATGCAATAGCGTGATAGCCCTGGATCTGTTGGGCATAGCACCATGCACAGAGGGGTAGATCGGCGTCCAGTCCCTGGTAGCGATAGTATAATTGAAGTGGTTGATGGCTGGTTCTTGCAGCGCGATTAAGTCCACTCCCATATTTGCCAGACAGTTGTTGCTGATGAGATTATGTTGACAAGAAGGCGATTTATTTACATTTTGTTGCCAGATTGAAAGCTTTTTGGTTGTATCTACCATCCTTTCTGACCGTTGAGTTGGTGTTGCTCCTCGTCTTCTTTAGTCCAGTTGTAAAAGGGGGCGTTGCTCGCCAGTTCATCGTGTCCATCTGCTCCAGAAAGTTCGCCTTCCTCTCTATCGTGACTAAGGGGGATAAGATTAGATCCCGTGCGCTGAGGTCCACAACCCTGAGGGTTTTGCGATGCGGTGGCCCCATTAGCCCTGCGCGGTGGGCGCAATCCCTTAGGAGGGTGATTTCCACCTAAGGCGGGGAGACTGTTTACTGTATAAACTCCTGGGAAGCGTTCGTCAAGAGGGATTCTGTGCAGCCTCGCAGTCAGCGTCCAATCGTGCTCCGTTGGGAAAAATGGCATCGCGTTCTCTGGGTTTCTCTCGTCTTGAATGGCACAGCGCCAGCTGAATTCTGGGCAAGTTCTGTCCCAGCTGGTATGAGACTTGTCACCACACAATACACAAAAGATCTTCTCCTTGTTGGGACATGTGTTAGTACAGTGAGGTTCGCCACAGGTTCCACATGTGTCCATGTCTGCTGGGCAGTCATGGACATAATGCCCCCATTTCCTGCATTTCATGCATTGGACTGGCTCCCGCTTTTGTTTCGTGGGTCTGACTCTCACGTTACAAATGTTCATCCCATCCCTGATAAGCCGGTTAGCCAAATCCACTGAGGACAGAGTCATAATGGCGAAGGCATGAGTTTGATCCAGTCTCTGCCTTTCTGTCGGCTTGATCCACCTGGCTTTCGTGATTTCATTTGGGCGTAATCCGTTCGCCTCCTCTACTTCATGAAGATGCTTCTTGTCCTTGGGGTCAAAAGTGATCAGGATTCTTGGGACGATCAGGTTGTACTTTCTTGCTGTAATGTGCAAGCCTTCCGAGAATGCTTTGGTGAAGGCTATCTTGATCTCTGGATTACTGATCCAGGTGGCAGCATCTTTGCTATTGAGGACGAGGACTAGAGCTTGTCAGTGAGTCTTGAAGAGCATCTCGACTTTTATGTCCTTTGGTTTACCTGAGTCCTCAATCTCGCTGATGACTTCGTTAGCTTTGTCAGCCAGATCCGTAAGGCTTTTTCCAAGGGTGCTGTCCCCTTCGGTGCCAAAAAGTTCGACTAAGATTTGCCTGGCTTTGCGATCTAAGTCTCCCAAGACCTTAGGATCAGTGTTAGCTCTCAGCGTCAGCGTGGGTCTAGACAGAACAGTGTCGCGGTATTTCGATGTGTCCGTTGCGATTTTATCTGCGGTGTCAGTAATTTTACTGACCTTGCCTGAGAGGTCCCTTGTGGTGGCTGCTATGTCCTCTGTGTCTTTGAGTAGTTTCCCCGTACTCTCAAGGGTTGCGTTCAAGGTGTCCTGGATACTATCCAGTTGTTTTTTGAGGGAGTTATACATTTCCACCAGGTCCGCTCTGATGCATTTCCTCAAGAAGCTATCTTCGGTTGAGGCCTTTAGATTGGCTTCCCTCAGTCTCTCCTTTTCCTTCTCCTCCTGGATGAAGGATATGACCTCGTCAAGAGATTTCCTGGTTGGCCTGTCTACGTTGTCCTTCACTGCAATTAGGGCGATGGTGTCAGCTATTTTCTGTAATGTGGACACCACGTGACTGGTGTCATTGCTCAGTCTGTTCTCAGCTACCGTGGATTCCGTCGTTGGGCCTTGGGGCTCCTTGACTACAGGGCTTTCCTTCACAGTCTTTGTATTGAGGACTTTGTTTGCAGACGTCGCAGCTGTGGCGGCTCGCATAAGGTGAGTTCTTCCGCCCAGTGGGCGCGTATTGGCCGGAGGTAATGCCTCCCCCTTTGATGGGGGCTTAGACATTTTTTAAGACGGTGAATTCGTCTTATGAACGGGTTTTATGAAAGATATGTGAGGTATGTAGAGTGATGTGTTTGTGTTTTTATTGACTATATCCTACTTCTTTGCTAGCACTTTCATTGGCAAGGTTTTTTAGCTGTGGAGGTGGTGGTTGCCGAAAAAGGAAGTCCGGGGTGCGAAGTTATGTCAACTGTCATCACGTGTGTGCCTCGGTCCAATTAGACGTCGCTTCGGTGTGCCTGAGCATGATGGGCTGCCAGCGGAACAGACATTCTTCGAAGCTGTGAACCCCCGCCTATATGAGTACGCAGTGATTGTGATAATAACTTGGTTTCGGACAGCTGAATTGAAGAACGTGCTCCTCCATGGTGTGTACTCTCAACCGTGATTGACCCAATCACAACATGGACTCTCAACTCAACAAGTAAACTGATAGAACAGTGTCCCACTCATGAACGTCCTAAATTCAATTAATGGTACCAGTACAACTTGACGTTTCTATTTGGACAGTGGGTAGTATAATATCACTCCATACACAGTAACCCTCTCCGCATCAAAATTTCAAGTAGGCTGATTCTTCTTGAATAGTAAGATCAAGCGGAGGTCTTCTCCACCTTCGTAATCGATCCAGCTCTGAGAGAGCTGCCAGGTTGGGGCAGGTATCCCCTGTGCGTTTGGCGTAGCATATACCTGCGGTGGCTGGAAATTTGGGGGATAGGTGGAAACGGTCGGTGCTGCTGGGCACCCGGTGAAGTTTGTTCCAGGTCCCCAGGGCTGCTCGCCTTGGGTATTTGGCTGGGGGGGGGAGGGGGGGGTAAATTTAAATTGTGAGAAACGATCACCCATCAGACTAGTGTATATTTGGCTGACATTCATTGGCCCTGTTGGCCTGTAAGACATTGCAGGTTGGTGACCACGTTCCAAATGGCTGGAAGCAGCAGCCGCATTGGGTGGGAACTGTTCACGGCAGGGTGGGAAGATTCTGCTGGTGTAATCAGCATTTCCTGGGACCAAAGGGATCGGGTGTCGAAAAGAACTCTGCGAAGAAAAATTCTAAACAAGCCACCCGAATTGTGGGATGCTGGAATCTGACACATACAGCATGGGATGCTTGCGCAAAATCTCGGTATTGAATATCTGGCTGGAAAAAGTCGTACTGTGTCCCATGGGGCTGGGGTGAACGGATGATATGTCTGCGCCGCCGAATAGGTCCTCACCTGAGACCCAAGTCCGGAGGAAGGCATGTCGGCTGCATCGTTCACGCCTCTCAAACTGTAAGAGGACAGATCCTGTGTAGGTGCTGGTACGTGAGCTGACATTATCAACGGGTTGTTGTATGAATTGTTAAACATGTCTTGATATCAGCTATGTTGGTATGGAGCAAGATGACTTTAACGAGTCCTGGTGTCCTGCAGGAGCATGAGGTGGGCGGTGCTCCTTGAATCCTCCCCCCCCTCCAATCATGACCATCGGCACGAGTTGTTGGTACGTCTGGCCAAGGGGTTTTATTGAGAATCCATGTGGCATTAAATTAAGTTAAACCTATGTTTCACTGTCTGGGTCCTGTGTACCCTCAATCCGCAGTCTGGTGGAGACATGTCAAGATGGGAGTGACACTGTATCCCGTCATGCACGCATGACAGCAAAGCTGTTTATGGTTTCAGAAACAAAGTAGGTGACGGGAAATGAAATAGGTGCATCTCGGAATAGTCCTTGAAACAGGTGCTGTGGCTTCCTCGTACTTGGAAACATAAATGGCAGGGACGTCTTGTCCATCCAGATGATAGTAAAAGACCGCACAAGACTTATGATTTGACCCGTCATCTAGGCAATTCAAGACACCTATGTTACTATTTGTATGTACAAGTCGGTATACTGGTGGACAATGGATACCTACATGTAAAACAAAAAATATAGACAGAATATGGGTACCCCTTCCCCTCGCAGGTGAGGTATTAAGTGGGAGTGGGGGGAATTTGTCGTTTGATGATATGAGTGATAGGGCATCGACCCAGCGTTTCACGGAATGTGTTCCGGTGGCCCTTTAACACCATAGATGTAGTAAGTATCCTGTGTGTGTCTATTTTTGTTTCTCGAATCCAGGGTAGATCTAATAATTATATCCGGACTCACCATTTGCTATGTCCACCTCCGAACTAACCGCTCTCCTGGCTGTTGACTGATGTCAGCATCGGCTTGTGCCCCAATCTACGAGTGTTTGTCGCAGAACACAACATAAGTGGTGTGTTTCATAGGATATTGAGAGTGGTAAGGGGACCAACCGCGAATACAACCACCAGGTGCGTTGCCATGCGGATTGGATCCAGAATAGACAGACATTCTCACCCAGCAGGCAGGCTTGCATCAAGCCAAACTTATTGTCATGTGGCTGGGGATTCTATAGATCTGGAGCGTCCAGGAGCAAGGGATCATGTTCGCCAGCGCCCAGGCCAGTGCAAGCCAAACCGATCACGATATGGCTGGGAATTCCACCAGATCCAAAAGCGCCCAGTAATAAGGGATCCTGTTCAGGCCAGTATCCCATCCCAGAATCACAAGCTTTGGAGCCACCTTATAGGTGATGGGAATAATACAACAAGGCAGTCCTTGGTGCATAAATATTCAAGTTGGGGTTCGACACTGTGCGTTGTAAGGTAGAATGGTGTCTATGAGTCAAGTTTGAGTATATCCCCAGGTGAGATGGTGTATGAGAGAGAGAGGCCATGTTCCCAACTAGTGAGAACACACAGATGAGGGAACAAGAGAAGTGTAGATGTCGGCATGTTGACACCAATGTTGACTAGCGTTCTTGTGAAATGTTGATGGAATGAGACGGTGATATATGAAAGTCGAAGATGTTGGCAATGGCAAAAGGGATGGCGAAGGCAGACAACGAGTTTGAGGGAGAGCGAGAGAGATGGCGGTGTGATGGTGATGGCGATGGTTGGTGATGAAAGAGACAATGTTGACAGAAGCAAAGATAACAACAAGACAAGAGGAAAAGAGTTCAGAAAGATGGTTGTGGCGCAGCAGGCTTGCAATTGTCACACAGACAAGCACACAGAAATAAGAAGAGAGGAGATGGGGCTGCTATTGCCTGACCTTTTGACAGGCCAGACACAGGGGTATTTATATGCATGGACAAGGACAGTATGACACAAGATATTCTATGTGCGAAAGATGAGTAAGAAGAAAAATGAGATAAAGACAAACACTATGAGATACTGCTGGCGACAGACCGTGTGGCGTCGTAGACTAGTTGAACCAGTGTCCAGAGAAAAGAGAAAATATTTGAATGGTTGTGAGGTGCACGACGTTGGGTACGAACGCGAAAGCAAGAGGAATGGTTGCAGAGGTGGTCTAAATCTAAAGAGGAAACCAGGCATGGCAAGTGGGCGAATCTAAGATGGAACAGAAGTGGAGAGCTGTAAGGCAGCGGTAGTTACATTGCCTTACGCTGTCCAATCACAAGTCCTTTCAGAAATTCATAAGAGGCACACATTGGTGTGCATAACCACAGATTGCACATGGCAATAAGGACAGCATCACATGCCTATTTGATGATGCACAATCATGCAGATGACGTGCAATCAACCCCAGTCAATTGCGCGTGAACTGCACAAATATGCACTAATGTAGATGATGTGCAATCGACCTCGATCAGTCACACATGAACTACATAAAAAGTCTACATAGGATGGTGCATGATATGCACCACATATATGACATGTGATCGACCTCATTAGGTGGTCATGCATAATTTAGATTGCCATGAGCGATGAATGAAGACATGTGCTAACTAGTAGCACATGTGAATAGGAGGGTCCCCGATGGGTCCCCATGTAGATAGATACAGTAGATACATGATCATGTATATAAAGGGTTGCCCTCTCATCTAAGAGGGGCAGACTTTTCTACCCTTACATTTAGCTTTCGCAATAACCATCGATTTGATCTGGTTCTGTTGCGGCGAGCTCTTAGGAAATAAGTCAAAGTCTTCATCCAACTTATCAATTATATCCAACACGCCTCAGCGTGTTACACTTTTTTGAACCTTTAAACGAAAGGTTTTTGGTGAAAGCGAAATTATACATTGCTATATCTCATACCTGCAGCACCAGCATTATTTAATGCTAGCCTGCTATCTAGAGAACCATGAGTGATGGTCCTGCCCATAACACTCAAGCAACTGCTTGAAACACGCACCATACCCGAGTGCGCGAGAGTACTACTCCTCTTGAGGAGTATCCAGCACCTGAACAAGGTGATGTGCCCACACATCCTGACAGCACAATCACTCGTGAAGAGAGCATTCTCACTTCACTAATGAACTCTCCAAGTGGTGATCAACCCGAAAGGACTATCTCTCCTGAAGGGAGCGTCACGAGCGAGCACGGGACCATCTGTGAAAACATCTATGAATAGGAACAGTCATTTACAACTGCTCCTGGGAGCCTGGGTCCTTCTATAGAACCCATAGGATACCAAGCGCCCTCCCCTGAGAACACAGGGCATGCACCAAGCCCTTTGTTGCATGATGATGAAAGGATGGTTACCACTCCCTTGGCATTGGCCAAAGAGAAGTGGATGCAGGTGAATGAGCAGCTCACCCATTGGTCCTACCTTGCAGAAAAGAACAAGGCTGATGCGATGGATTACAGATGAGAAGTAAATGACCTTCAATTGAAGGTCACGGAAACTTGTCAGGAGCTTAAGACCAAAGTCACCAATATGTACCATAGCTCCAGCGAGGTCTTGGACGCCATGCAGGGCATGCGTCAACTACTTAATTATGTTTGCGCACGATATGAAGGACGGTCAGTGCCCTCTCTATCACCTTGAGCTCAAGCTACCTGGGCAATATTTGCTGATTGAGGTTCTGATGAAGGAACAGTGGATTTCGAGCATTGAGTAAACGCTCAAGCCCACTTCGAGAATCCTTGACCCATCGAACAATCAATGGAGGAATCAGGCCCTTCTCCCAGAAATAGGGATTGGGCCCCTCATATAGAACAGTATGAAAGGCAGATGGCAGAGTCTCGTGCACACACAGCTTCTAAGAGCCCACGTGCACAAACGAGTGGACCCCCAACCTGGGTCCAACACAAACCAGAGGAGACCTCGGACTTCAGACACAACGAAGGCACTGAGGAGAATCAGCAGAATTGTGGAAGCATGGAGCCACAAGGCCTCAGCCAACACAATCATACTTCCAATGCGAGTCCAGCTCCTCCGATAAGGCCCACATACATTACGCTGGACCAAGATTATGCCCGCTGCTCAATGAGTGCGCAGCCACAACAGATGGTTGGCCCAATAACAATATCAGGCTCAACCCAAGGACGATCATTGGGAATGACCACACCAACAATGCCCATACAGGGACAGGTGGGGCAAACTGTTGCATCAATTGTCCCGGCAATGCCTATTCCAGGAGAGTCCGATTATGAGATCAATATGATCGATGCCTTAAGGAACCACATCAGAGATTCGCTGATGGGTATCCCAAACAACCTCCCTGAAATTAAGGGACTGCAAGCCAAGTTGCCTGAGGCCTATGATGGCAAAGATGACTTCGATCATCTTGATAGGTGGCTTCAAGGCCTATTGAGATTCTTTAAGATCCACCGCCTCACAGGGGCAGACAAAGACATAGACTGGGTCCTGGTAACAGGGACCTGTCTAAAGGGAAAAGCTGAACGATGGTTCAGCCATGAGGTAGAATGTCCAAAGCGCAGGACTTGTGATTGGACGTTTGAGTCAGTAATAATTGCACTTTATTGTGCATTTATAACCACCGCTACAGCACAGAAAGCAATGGAGGAGTACTTGAATATCAAGTACTCAAAGGAAGAAGGAATATTAGGCTTCCATCATGACCTAGTCATGTGGGCCGGGCGACTTGCCCAGTACCCAGATGACTACTCCTTTAAATGAAGAATTATGAATGGCCTGCTGTCTGATTGTCTGTACCACCTGACAATATACGACAAACTTACAGCCAAACATAGTTCTATGGAGGACATCGTGTGAAAAGCACAACACTATGAGCAAACCCAAGCTTCACTGAAGGTAGGGCATAATATTGAGCGGCAGCCCAGTCAAGGTTCCTTGATGCCTACAACAAGTGGGCAACAGAGGACAGTGGGGTTACGCAAACCGCAGTGTTCACGCAACCCACCAGCTAGGCTGCCACAAGGCAGGAGTAGTGCAAGTTATGGGATGCAAAACCAGCACCCAGCCCCACAGCCTGCCACAGGGAACTGCAGTAGACCTGCAGCCCCAATGCCATCAGCCTTGAAGGGAGATACTTCGAAGCTGACATGTTACAAATGCGGCAAAGTTGGCCACATTGCATCTGACACCAAGTGTCTGCAGTATAAAAAACCTGAGCAGCGACAAATTTTTGCCGCCCAGGTTTTGGACGATAGGTCAGATAGCAAGCAACCAAACCATATGGAGCTTCCCAAAGAAAGCAAGGAAGCTCTGGAAGAGGTCAAGGGAAACCTTGACGAGGAGCCACGCAAGCAGGACAACTGCCCAGAAGGCTCCCAGTATGACGATGAAGAGTCGTTCTATGAGGAATATGACGGCTACGCGCCACTATTGGATGATGAGGAACCTGTTTACATTCGGGCTATGAGCACTGAGGGGGGTGAAAGCCCTAGCTCTGCACTTGAAAATGAACACTCTAGTCCTGCTCCCAAAGGAGAGAGCTCCAGCAGTACTGCCATGAAATTCAAGGATGTAGACTGGAAGTCTCGTTGGGAAACGTTGTGAAACTGTTTCCAACAAGCGCCTTACATGGGAAGCGACCCATGGGAGTTCACTCCCCAAGATGGAATTATGCACATATGCAACTGCAAAGTGTGCGCGAATTTCAAGGAGCACATCCTTGTCTTGGAGCTCATACACAGCAAGAAAGATTCTTCTGCTGGGAAAATCTGAGACCATTACAAGCAAGAACTCATCCGTCTTGGATGGGACTTGGCTCATGAAGGAGGGTGTTTATCTCAAACAGAAGTAAATGCCATCAAAGCCCTAGAACAACAAAACCACCAGCAAATGCTGTGGTTAGAGGCATTGCACACAATGAATCATAACTATAAAGTCAAGATCAAGGAGCTCTTGGACAAGCTTGCTTGTGAACACTTGGACCTTGAACTCCAGGGCAAGGAGTCCGAAATTTGGTTTAACCAACTGATGGAACTCCAAAAGCAATACAAGGAGTTGGAGGACAAACTGGCTAACAGCCAGCCAAATGTTCCATCTTTGTCTATTGACAAAGACATACACATGAGGTTGGTGACCTCTGACAATGGTAACTCGAGCTGGACCGAACATCCCGAAAGTTCGTTGATGGCTGGCGTGGGAACCACATCTTGGGACAAGCTGATGGGACCTCTGAGTCCAATGGTTGATGTCGCGGACAAGAAGACCATTCGTGTCGCAGCCATGTTGGGACTTCCAAGTCTGATGGACAAGCTTGCAGATGGGATTTCCCATGCAAGCTCAGAGGATGTCATTTGCATAGCAGCAGCATGCAACAATACTAATATACCACAAGAATGAGAGTTCTGTACAGCTCAGCGAACTAGCAGCGCGACTGGGAAACGCCCCAAACCTTCAACCAGTGATCGTCATTGCATGGCGGCACTGGTTAAAGTTAACGGCCTTGAGGCGTACACCCTGTTGGACACAGGGAGTACTGCCATCTCAATATCACACAACTTCGCCTGAGTGGCAAAGCTCAAGGTTTTCCAATTGGAAAACCCAATCCCTCTGCAACTAGGAATGGTTGGAAGCCGTTCCATGATAAACTTCGGGGCCAGATCTCGCATAGAGCTGGGGACTGTAAGTGATGACAATGCCTACTTGGACATTGTCAACATCAACAGATATGACATGATTGTCAGTATCCCATTTCTATGCAAGCACGGATTCATCCTGGACTTTGACCAGGATATCCTGAGTAGGCAAGGCATGAAGGTCCCAACCTTGACTTCCAGTCAAGAGGATCTCATGCTCGCCAAGAAGCAAGCATCACAAGTGCATGCGCCCATCATGCCAGGTGGGCGAACAGTTTGCGCGACGCATTGAGGCCCGCCTGGCCAAGCGGCACCCTTGCAACGGAATGCAAGCTGCAGCCTGGGCAAAGGCAAACCTCCCCTTGAGGGGAGGGAGGAACAATGCATTCAAGCAATGGACACTAGCCAGGAGACTCTTCACGATGGAAAGTGAGAGTCCGTCAATCTTCAGGAGACTCTTCGCAATGGACAGCGAGAGTCAGTCAAACTCCAGAAACTTTGCAACTGTTGGTTCGCGAAGTATGCCAACATTCTTAATGGAGTCCCATTGGAACTCCCTCTGCTAAGAGAAATAAACCACTGGATCCCACTTATTGACGATGGCAAGCAGTATTACTATCACTTGCCTTGCTGCCCTGATGCCATGAAACTGCAACTCATGGAGAAAATGAAGCAGTATGTGGGCACAGGATGGTGGATCCCAAAGGCAGTGCCGCAAGCAGCACTGCTCCTGTGCATCCTGAAGAAATCAGGAAAGCTTAGAACAGTCATGGACTGTCAACAGCGCAATGACAATACCATCAAAGATGTCACACCATTCCTGGATCAAGACCAGATCCGGATGGACATTGCATGAGCAAAGTTTCGCTCAAAAATTGACCTGTCCAACACATACAAACAAGTACGCATTGAACCAGAGGACGTTCATAAAACCACCTTTGCGACGGTCTATGGGACGTGTGAGAGCAATGTCTTACAGCAGGGTAACTGTAATGGTCCTGCTACCTTCCAGCAGTTAATGACTGCTATCTTCCAAGATAAGATTGGCATATTTGTGCATGTCTATCTTGATGATTTATTTGTCTTCAGCGCATCAATAGAAGACCACGAGAAGGATCTTGAATATGTTTTCAAGAAGCTCTGAGAGTTTCACCTCTTCCTTGAGAAAGTGAAGTGTGATCTATACTCAAAGCATATGGATTGCCTTGGCCATCTAATTGATGACCAAGGTTTACATATGGATGCGGACAAAATGGCGTGCGTCTGTGAGTGGCACACACCCAGGAATCTCAAAGACGTCCAGCAATTCCTGGGTCTTGTACAGTACCTGGCCCATTTTATGCCAGATGTCACAGCCTATACTGGTCCACTCTCTGCGATCTGCAGGAATGGCCAGCCCTTCTATTGGAAACCACTCCATGAGGCATGTTTCAATCACATTAAGTTGATTGCTTGTAAATTGCCCATTCTGAAGCCGATCGATCCAGATTCTAGTGATCCGATTTGGGTTATCTGTGATGCATCTATGTCTAGCATAGGAGCGATGTACAGCCAAGGGGAAACCTGGCAGACATGCCATCCTGCAGGCTTCATGTCTAAAAAGTTCACGGCCACGCAGATGAACTACCAAGTATTTGAGATGGAGACAATCGCCATTCTCGAAGCACTTCTCAAATGGGAGGATAAACTCCTTGGTCAAAGAATCCTTGTGGTCACAGACCATAAGGCATTAGAGTTCTTTAAGATGCAAAGGCATCTTAGCAATAGACAGGCGCAATGGATGGAATTCCTAACACACTTTGACTACAACATCACGTATGTCAAAGGCGAGATGAACCTGGTGGCTGATGCCTTGTCCAGGTACCATGAGAATGACCACTGGGATGAAGCAACTGACAAGTCCCAGTATGTCAATGCAGACTTGCACCTCGACCCCAAGGGAGAAGATCTCCCTTGGGTCCACTTTGAGGAAACTCGAGCAATGCGCAAGTCAGGTGTTGATCCCCATTCATGCCCACAACATCAATGATGAGCACCATGGAAGGCAGATGATCCAGTATCATTTGCACCAAAGCGCCCTGTCGTAGAGGCCATTGAGGAGAGGCAGCAGGACGCAGCTGCACTCGCTGCCTATAAAGAACGTGGGTGCAGCCCAGTGCCTGCACCGCCGCCACCGCCGGATGACTCCTCTGACCCAACAGTCGAGGAGTCCCTTGGACATCTCCTGGACCTTCACCCCCAAGTTGAAGGGGATCTGTCCATACTGGAGAGCATCAAGCATGAGTACCAAAAAGACCCACTTTTCTCCAAGGTCCTCGACAATGTCAGGCACCACAAAAACTTCAAGGTCTTCAGTGACCTCCTATATACCCGCAATCGCGCAGATGCCTCTGTGCTTTGTGTACTGTCCATCATCCATGACAAATGACAGATCACTGAAGTCATGATATCCCAAGCACACAAAGTGCTGGGGCATTATGGGCTGCAGAAGACAGCGGACTATGTGCAGCGTCACTACTGGTGGCCATGCATCGGACAGGACATCAAGCAATACTGCAAGACATGCCCTGTTTGTCAAATGACGAAGTCCAGCACCCAGAGAGTGCCTGGACTTTTGCACAGCCTACCGATCCCCACATGACCTTTGGAATCAATAGCGATGGACTTTGTCGGCCCATTCCCAAAGTCCGGTGACTGCGACTACCTCTGGGTAGTCATCTGTCGCCTCACCTCAATGGTGCACTTAGTGCCCATCCATATGACTACAACCGCAAGTGAGCTTGCTCGGTTGTATGTTCGCAAGATAGTCCATTTGCATGGACTTGCCGGAACTATTGTCTTGGACAGGGACTCCAAATTCACATCCAAATTTTGGTGTGAAACTCATAGGCTTCTTGGCACAAAGCTCTTGATGTCAACATCATTCCATCCTCAGACAGATGGTGTGTCAGAGCGAGCAATTTGCTCAGTTGCCCAGATTCTCCAGGCGATGGTATGACCAGACCAGCAGGACTGGCCTGACAAGATCCCCATGGTGGAATTTGCCCTGAATTCTGCTATTAGCAGCTTGTCTGGGTTTGCCCCATTTGAGCTTAATTACGGGTATACACCTAGTGTAAACCTGGGGATCATGCCGGAACTGCGTGCCATACCCAGTGTCAGACATTTCATTGAATGCGCACTGCAGAACCTTGCAGATGTGCATGACGCAATCATTGAGAGCCAAGTGCACCAGATGCACAATGCTAATTGTCACTGACGCGAAGGTGACACCTTCACAGCAGGTGATCTAGTATTTGTATCCACTGCAGACCTATTGCTCCTAAAGGGACATGCGCACAAACTGTTACCCAAGTTTGTCGGTCCATTCAAAATACTTGATGCCCAACCGAGTACATCAACCTATAAGGTTGAGTTGCTGGCTCAGCTACAAGCCCAGAACTTGCATGACTGGTTTCACTAGAGCAAGATTCACCCTTATCACGTGAATGATGATGTGCTGTTCCCACATTGGGAAGCACACATGTTTTATGACTACGGCACCCCTGACGACCAGGAGTGGCTTGTAAATGAGATCATTGCTCACAAGTGGGACACGGGTCACTTATTGTTCCAAGTACACTGGAACATGGGCAACACCACTTGGGAACCACATGAGGCCTGCAAAGATTTGCAGGCCCTGGATGATTATCTTGGACTCATAGGCATCCAAGATCCTCACGATTTGCCTCATAAAGGCAAGCCATGTAAATAAGTACCATTTGTGGCAACAAGCTGCCTTGCACGGCTGATTAAGGGGGATCTACCATACAGGAATGCCCTGAGATAAGCATGCGCGATCCATCAATACCACAATCAATCGTGCTGCATCAAAAAAAATTTACGCCAACCTCTCGCCTGACTTATAATCAGGACTTACCAGTGCAGTGTGAACCTTCAACACACTGCTCCAAACATTGACACCTTATCACATCACTGACCACATCCCTGACCAATGCCCTCCAACCAACCATCCCTGACCCCCGCCTCTAACCAGGGCGGTGAACCCAACCCATGGTGATACAAAGCCATGTTGCGACTTGTATCACATGATACCCACGCCTGCACTACGTGCTCAGCATGGCAAACTCATTACATGAAGTCCACTATGGACAACAAACCCACCCTCGTCAAGGCTGAGAACCAGTGTCGTGACGTCATCCGCAGCAATCTCATCGCGGAGAATCTCAGCATGCACCAGCAGCTCCAGTTGCTGCAATGGCAGCACGATGATCTCTGGCAAAAGAACGACTTGCAACAGGACACCACCACATCCTTGCATTATGAGCTCAACACTGTCCACATGGATCTTGAAGATACTTGTCACCGCCTCCGCTCGGCTGATGACAAGATCATCTATGCATGCAATGTCACTGACAACATTGAGCGTAAAGCAGACAAGGCCATTGGGGAGCTGCCACAGCTGTCACCTGTCATCCCTTCGCCCTCCAAGGGCACAGACCTTGCTTTGCGGATGATAGACGCCATCAACCTTGCGCCCCTTGGTGATGATCGTGAACCCACCACTCCCTTCATCAAGAGTGTCAGCTTCTATGCATCACTCCCTATGCTCCAGTTCTATGGGCACCGTTACAAGTGCGCCGCAATCGATCATGCTGGGACGATTGACTACTCCAGCCCATTCTTCGTCTTTGCGGATGGACAGCTTACTGAGTGCAGCCCCTCCTTCATCACCACGCTACTCTGGAGGGAGTTCGTCCAGACTCATGAGGCAAGCATCCGAGCTGGCATCCCCTTACCCATTATGGACCTCATTTTGGGGGGGAGGAATGGGGTGCTGATATCATCACACAATCCTTCCAATGAAGCTGGCATCATAGCCCTTCTCACAACGCCGTCAAGGCATGTGCATGCCAAAGGGTATATCAACCGCGTCCAGAATACACCACTGGAATTGTGTGAAGAGTGCCATCAGAAGGCTCTCAAGCTCTGGGCAGGGCTCCAGGATGTGCGATGCAAGGAGCGATGCAAAGGGCGCATTGCAAGCAGTGGAGTGCCTCCTCTGCCAAAGGAGCCCTCGCCCCATGTCAGCACTGCCATTTGGAAGAAATGGTTACGAAACATGCGTGAACACCCTTGCACAGAGGGCCGGTTCACACTTAAAGGAGTACCATTCGTCTGTAATGGATACTTGAATGTGCATGTTGATGCCGCAAGGGCCCTCCTCACCTTGCTTCTGCTATCGTCCAAGAAGTCATGCCTGGGAACCATCTGTGGTCCACTTCGGGATGCCACTTATTGACGATGGCAAGCGGTATTACTATCGCTTGCCTTGCTGCCCTGATGCCATGAAACTGCAACTCATGGAGAAAATGAAGCAGTATGTGGGCATGGGATGGTGGATCCCAAAGGCGGTGCCGCAAGCAGCACTGCTCCTGTGCATCCCGAAGAAATTGGGAAAGCTTAGAATGGTCATGGACTGTCAACAGCGCAACAACAATACCGTCAAAGATGTCACACCATTCCTGGATCAGCATCCGGAATACACCACCAGAATTGCATGAAGAGTGCCATCAGAAGGCTCTCAAGCTCTGGGCAGGGCTCCAGGATGCACGATGCAAGGAGCGATGTGAAGGGCACATTGCGAGCGGTGGAGTGCCTCCTCTGCCAAAGGAGCCCTCGCCCCATGTCAGCACCGCCATTTGGAAGAAATGGTTACAAAACATGCATGAACACCCTTGCACAGAGGGCCGGTTCATACTTAAAGGAGTACCATTCGTCTGTAATAGATACTTGAATATGCACATCGATGCCACAAGGGCCCTCCTCGCCTTGCTTCCGCTATCATCCAAGAAGTCACACCTGGGAACCATCCATGGTCCGCTTTGGGACGCGTTCCTTCGGTCAGCGGCCATGCTGCTCAATGTGCATGGCATGTATGGAGAGACCATCACCTGCCTTCGCTTGACCATCGCGCCACAGCGCCATGCCCACTTCTACAACCCATCCAAGTTCGCTGATGAGAGCCATCTCAACTGCAAACATGTGGCACACTTCCTGGCAAGCGTTGGTGTGACCGTGGCCGAAGCGGAGACATGGTGACAGTGGGCTGCAGCCTATGTGGACATGTCACTCACAGAGCATCCAGAGGATGCGCTACTACAGGATGCAATGCGGGACGCATGTGCGCGCATCGATGCAGACCACAGCCTGGTCCTCAAAAAGGTCAACCCAGGCACCCCAGGATACTATTCCCCTGTTCTTGAGTAGGGAAATGCAGGGGTTTTGTAACCCCTAGGGGTCAGGGGTAGGGGTTGGGCAGGGGTATGGGTAAGGGTACCATTGAGAAACCCCTGACCCCTATAGACCCCTGCCTTAGTTATGATTTTTTAAGGTGTACTATGTTATTATAGGCATAACTTAAGTTTCCCCTAATAAAATTTCCTTAAGCCTTAACTCTATCTGAAATTAGTTTACACCCTTATTATATGCTTTTATACTTCAGAACTACCAGCTAGAAAGAGGGATCAAAGTAGTAATTCTATCATGCTCAGGCCAGTATATTCTTTGTAATTCACCATTTGGGGTCCTCAGTGAAGGCTGCTTAGAGATACTATTAAGAGCCAAGGACCCTAAGGTGTGACATGCATGAGTTACTGGTGGTGGGACTGGAAATGTAAGGTACACAGGTGTAGAGCACTGGCCTTGGTATCTGTACATGTAAGGTATTATATAGATAGCAAGCACTGACCTTACAATAGTCTAGATATGTGAATAAAGTGTAGTGGCACTTAAGCCAATATCTAGGTAATGAGCAAGAAGGAAAGGGAGAGTCTCAAAGATATTTGAGATGAGTTAAGAAAGTTCTAAAAAGTGCAGTTAAAGCTACAACACTTGGATTGAAAACCAAGTCAGGCTCAAGAACATAACAGATACCCTTGTCTACCCCTGGACCCTTAGCTTATGACCCATGGGTTGGGGGTAGGGGTAGACAGGGGTAGGGGTAGGGGTAAGCTGAAAAATACCCAGGGGTTACCCCTGCAGCTCCCTATTCTTGAGCAGTCCCGCACTCAATGTGCCGCACAGCACACAGCCTACCACTCAAGGGATAACTCATCTACCAACGCTGAAGCAGGCCCTTCTGCCCCCATGGGTGAAGAAGCCCCTGCATCTCCAGTTCACCCAGAGGATGCTAGAGAAGGCAATACTGCATATGCTAATGAGCAGGAGGACGAGGACACTCGGATGGGCCCAGCCTAGAGTAGCCATCTTGTTGAGCACTATACAAGTATCTTATGTGTACTTGAACTTAGGGTACCTACTGTATGTATATGGTACCTATGACAATACTATCACTGCATGATTCCTTCCTCACTGCGTGATGTGTCTTTTGTGGGGGAGGGTGTAAGGCAGTGGTAGTTATATTGCCTTACGCTGTCCAATCACAAGTCCTTTCAGAAATTCATAAGAGGCACACATTGGTGTGCATAACCACAGATTGCGCATGGCAATAAGGACAGCATCACATGCCTATTTGATGATGCACAATTATGCAGATGACGTGCAATCGACCCCAGTCAATTGCGCATGAACTGCACAAATATGCACTAATGTAGATGATGTGCAATCGACCTTGATCGGTCGCACATGAACTACATAAAAAGTCTACATAGGATGGTGCATGATATGCACCACATATATGACACATGATCGACCTCATTAGGTGGTCGCACATAATTTAGATCGCCATGAGCGATGAATGAAGACATGTGCTAACTAGTAGCACATGTGAATAGGAGGGTCCCTGTGTAGATAGATACAGTAGATACATGATCATGTATATAAAGGGTTGCCCTCTTGTCTAAGAGGGGCAGACTTTTCTACCCTTACATTTAGCTTTCACAATAACCATCGATTTGATCTGGTTCTGTTGTGGCGAGCTCTTAGGAAATAAGTCAAAGTCTTCATCCAACTTATCAATTATATCCAACATGCCTCAGTGTGTTACACTTTTTTGAACCCATGTTACAAGAGCATACGAAAATGAAACTGACGATCCTATTTACATTCAACATCCCTTCCCATTTTGAGGAGACCAGGGCAGTCAGCAAAGGCAGTGCAAAAGCACGTACAGTGTGTGGTGGTGACAACTCTGGGTCTTGACATCGGCTGATCTGATATATGCAATCCAATAATTCTTTGGTGCAACAAGGGAAATGGCTTGACTCTTTTGAGGGATGGTTGCGATCTCTTGATGACGAAGGTTGAAATGGAAAAGACAAGAGGGAAATACGGCGTGAGAGGAGGAGGTGGGCATGTGGAGGTGAGTTGGTTGACTTTGGGTTTGAGCGCATCGGGGCAGGCCGATCCAAGAGGCTAGATCACATGTTCATCAGCACATACAGGGAACAGACTCACAGGATTGATAAGGCAGGCTACAGCTCAGAAATATGGCTGCACAGCATGGTTTTACTTGTTTCTGAGCCTAGTGCACATACCAGCCTTACAGCATGATCCATGAACTTTAATGTTATCCTTGCGGGGAGAGCCCCGCAGGTATCCAATTCCTAGTAGAGATGCATGTCAGTAGTACTCCGACATTGACTAACTTAGAATCGCGGTGCCGACTGCAATTGTTGTAATGGAAGGTGTGGGGATTCAATTGTGATGAAATGGCACGTGCCTGTCATCACCCGCGTGACAAGTGTTAGCTATCCTAGTCACATATGAAGTCACGCTGCAAATTCCGTCTGCTGCTAATCCTGCGTTCCTTATACTAACCACGTCTAGAATGAATCCGTCCTTCCCAGCTCAAGAATATTTTATCAAACCGATTGTTTGGATGACGGCCCCAGTAATCACGAATCTATCATGCCAACCTTTTCTTTAGTCCCACGATTGATCTTAGAAAGCAAGAAGCAACTCTCGGAATTTCCGAGAAGTTTAATTGTTCTGTCCTCATCTGTACCGCAATTCGGTCTTGGTGACCCGCTACTATATTCTTGCCTCGTCCTATCCACAGTTCTTACCCTTTTAAACTCAGCATCCCTCGGTTCGCGTCGACAAGACCTTGCAGCCGATGATAACGCAGAATGTAAGTTTACTGGATTTCTTTGCGTTTCGTGAGCCCGATTCCTGACATTGTATGGCGTCTTCGATTCCAGGGCCAGCCGCAGATCGCAATCAACTTGAATGACCAGGAGCTCCGCCACCATGGAAGTATGAAAATGCAACTTACATGCGGTCAATTGACGTACGCCTTTATTTGCTCGAATAGATAGACGAATGGCTTCACCTTGTCCCCATGGCTCCATCGAACGCTATTTCCCACTCAACGCTTTCGATTACATCGCACCTGCTACGACACAAGAGTGTGGAGATGGAAATTCGCATGCAAGCCTCTAATGATTGAGGAAAGCACCCATATACTGCTCCGTGCGTCAACAATACTTCTACCGCGATCCGTCCATCTTTAGGTTTTTGTGCTCTCTGGAACCTATCTGTCTCCTTGGAACCTTGAAAGTAACTTTCTTTCAGAGTCATTTCCTCACCAGCGCAAGTCAATGGCAAAATCCATCCCTGAGCGAGATGAAGATGCAAAGACGACCACAAAGAATTGAAGACTAGGTATGACTTGAACAGAAGCAAAACGTCGCCCCACTATTCTCTCGCTGGACTTCACGCTCGCCTCCTTTGTCTGCCTAGAACCAATCGTTTTACTATGTAAGTCTTGATTTAGCGACTGCCCACGATGTCCGTGCCCATTGGAGGAATGAACATACTGATTGGTCTGAATAGCCCAACCTCCCCATTCTCCCGTCTCGCTCACAAAAGGAACCTGTCGAGGACCAGAACCACATACTCTAAATTCGTTCCTCTTCATCCTAGAGCAGGACAGTTCACGCTCGCGTGATTCAAAGTTTACAGTCCAACGACCCGAGGTCCTCTCTTTCCCCTTGCTATTCGCGGCGATCCCGGGAAAGGACTCCGACATCGTTTCGACGAGTTGTTAGTATAAGCTCTTACCCAATCTCAAAAACCTGTTTGTACCTATTGTTTGCCTCATGAGTGCGGATCTAATACACCCCTCTGGAGTGACGCAAGTGCGTGGTGCTCACTTTCCGACCTGTGACAAGTGATTCTGATCTAGTCGCAGAATATATTTTGAAACGAGTTGCATTGCCCCCTTTTCAACAAGAGACAGCGAGGAGGAATTGATATAGCCAATACTAGCACCACACTGCCCGATGAGGCAAAGGCTACATCAACACTGTCACAGCATGTCGAAAGGCACACCAAAACTGACTCCTGTGGGATGAACAGGGGCGTCTTCATCTCACCATGAAGTACCAGTACATCAGTGGTGTACCAGACGTGCTGCATGCCATGCTTTTATCCGCATCCTTGTGTCGATACAACTAATTAGATTGTTGTGCGTGTGTTGCTCCGCTCAATACCATGATAATAATCCGATTTCTAGGCACATACACCGCCAGTATATGATGCGCCACGATAATAAAACCAAAAGGATATCATAGACGCGGTTGGCTAGAAGGGCACGTGTCCGAAGTTACGCACCGCCGGTGTTGTATTTCCTTCTGCATTTGTTTACAGAGTTACTCGCATAGTAAGAGGGATCTCTCCTGCTACCGCTGCGTTAAACAGCACGACGCCCAGGGGCTTCGGAACAGTTCCAACACGTTTAATAAGTCAAGTTAGGCTCATTTTTTTAGGCCCTAGTCACATGCCATGAGGCTGCCAGTGGGCACCCTCTTTCATAGCAGTGGGTCGATCACGAGCGCGCTGATAATGCGGATAGCATAATTATCCGGCAAGAGTGCCCACCTCCCCCCTTTCGCGGCGGGCGTGTGTCCCGGATGCGCATGTCCCGTACCCAGGTTCGCATAGCGCTTTTGGACTCATTGTCAATTGGCATGTTCATAGACGAATCAACAGTACAACGGTGGTGTGTCATATTATACGTCCACAGTAGTCCACCCCATCTGAACTCACGTCGATCGGACCTTCTTGAACAGTATCGTTAGGCGGAGGTCGTCGCCGCCTTCATAGTCGATCCAGGTCTGGGACAACTGCCAGATCGGGGTAGGTATCCCCTGTGCGTTTGGCATAGCGTATACCTGGGGGGAAGGGGGCTGAACTCTCGGGTTGTATGGCGTCTGGTTGGGGGGGTGCTCGGCGCCGCTGGTGAAGGT
>Ga0307510_10000431_pt1 | contig 40368 bp, 25 predicted proteins | sample 12_EM_MG_FD_207224 | JGI IMG/M metagenome (GOLD analysis project Ga0307510, IMG submission 207224) | Populus trichocarpa ectomycorrhiza microbial communities from riparian zone in the Pacific Northwest, United States - 12_EM | ecosystem: Host-associated > Plants > Roots > Unclassified | place...
AAACACTGTCTATGAGTCTAGAGCTTGCTTCCAAGAGCAACGTGTTCATTTTAACTATGCAAAAAAGTATGAAAAGGCCCTATTATCCCTACATTCAAGGAAAAGTTTTGTTATAAAGAAAAAAAATAATAATTTCATTGTTGTTGTCCACAAGTCTAGAGCTATAATATTTTGGCACTATTGAAATCTCCCTTTTTTTTTAGTTTTTGTTATTTATTTCAATTTAAAATATTAATAAATAAATAAATAAATAAATATTTCATTAATATTCCATGATAAAAGGAACGGATACAAAAGAGACAAAAAAAAATATTTAGTTGAAGAAATAAAATAAATTTCCTTTGAGAGAATTTTAGAGAGAATTTTTATACTTTTAAAAAAACAAAAAATAAAAAGACATGTCTCTTTTATTTCCATTAACTCTCGATAATATACAAAATTGAAAATAACCCTCCCATTTTAAAGCTTAAATCTTGTTGTATGGAATTCAAAATCAGGCATGCAAGTCAAATTTCCAAGGCGCTACTAAATTAAAATGCTTTGATCTAAAACCCTGCATAAAGCCTGGGCCATGCCTGAGGAGCGCTTTTAACAACATTAGCTGCATATCTGGCCATGTTTGCATTCCTACCTTTTGTGATTTGGTTTGTAAGGCGGCAGTGGGCTGTCATGCACTTGTGCTTATCCTGAATTTGGCTCGATGGAATGCATGAAAAACAGACAACTTGTACGAAATGCTTGCGATGCATTTTCAATTTTTCATAGTCATTCGCTGATTTATTGGGATAATTTAAAATAATATATTTTTTTTATTTTTTAAATAAAAATTAAATCTTATTTTGAAATTAATTAGTTCATCTCACTCGGGTTTGGTTAGATTAATTAAGTTAGATAAGTTAATTCAAATTAATCTTTAAACTAATTTGAAATAAAACTTAATTTAAACGAAACTTTAAATTAATATATTATTAGATCGAGTTATTATACCAAACTAAATTTAATACCTATGATAATAGTTAATTTCTCTCTATATATATATCTACGATGATTATTTCATTTACAATAAGCTTAATAATAATAATTACAACTTGATAATTTTTTTTTACTAAATAATAGTATAGATTGTGTTTAAATAATTTATTATTTATTTACATTTCATGATTTAAAAAAAATATTTAAAAGAAATGCCACATTAACTAATTACCCGGCCCATAAGGAAGCTTTTGTGAAAGATTTAATTACTCCCGGCATTATTCAATCAATCAATAAGGAAAAAAAAAAAAACCTCGAATATTGTAATTAAGAAAAGGAATGTACGTAAAAAAAGAAAGAATTGGAAGAAAGAAAGGAAAGACACTGCCAACTTGGTTATATTACCAATTGAAGCTAATTAATTTAATTATATGAAAAATTAACTAATTATACGCAAAATAAACCATCTTATATAGTCATGATCCATAAGCAGACCACATCAACCCTAATTATATAGTACTTTATTCTTTTTTGTTCTTCCTACCTAGGCCTCCATCGATTTGTAAGGTACCCCAGAGACAAGCTCTAACTACAATAAAAAGCTCCAACAAAATCAATCTATCATTTTCCTCGTGAATGCTCTCTATTTGAAGCTTTCTTTCTCGTAAGAACATGCGATTTTTGGTGCAGAAACAGTTGTAATTAACAGATGCTAGGCATGTTGTTCCAATGGCAGGAAACCAGGGGCCTTCCACGGCTTGGAACTGCTTCTGTGTTGGAAGCACGAGTGAGTGAAGCATCTTCCTTAACGTCGGGGTCTCTGTTGTCTTCAACAATATTAAGCCCACTGTATGACATTCTATTGGAATTGCGTTCATTTCTGCTTTGACGATACCACTCTGGGAGTGGCTCCGACGATGGGAAGTTATTAAGCAGGCTGATGAAGTCATCATCCATGGAATTCAACTCCTGGTCAGCTGCTTCCTCGCTTGGTTTTGTCCCTGAGTAATGCAAAAGCAATTACATTTTCGTATGTATAATCATTAATAGTAAAAATGAACATAAAGGCTTAACACTTAAATAAACTCTTAAAATAGTTTTAAAAATTAAAAAAATAAAAGAAATATCCCATCCGAAGATTTTGTGCTTGATAATAAAAATTTTCAAGAATAGATTCAATTATTCAAGGCTTTATATAGTATCAAAATAAATAAATTACTAATTAATAACCTTCTCTAAAAAGTGAAAGAATAGCTAGCTAATTAATGCTACAGAGAGCTACTCATGCAAATTGGGTGAAATACCACGATACAATTCAGTCACCAACTAACCAAAGATAACCATCATAATTACTGCTATGATACAGAGTATTTAACAGTAAACAAAAGAAATCCTGGATTAATAGTGAAAAATTAAAAATAAAAATAAAAACTTACATATATTTGAGGATTGAGACGAGCTCAAATCATCCCACAGTTTTTCACCTTCCTCCTTTACAGTACTATCCATCGCACGTTTCCCTTCGTTAGATGCCGGCAGCAAGTCATCACTATTTGATTTCCCTTTGAAAGATATAGTCTTAGCCTCCTGCAGCAAAGCATCCAACAAACCGCTATTGTTCATATTGCCTGCCATTCCTTGTTGGCTAGTTTCACTGTTACTGTAGCCATTGTTGTTGCTTTTGTTGGATGCCTCCTCGAAACAAGCACCACCACCCCAAGAAGTTGTCGGCCCTGGTGGTGTTTGGCCTGAAGGAATAAAGCCAATTGGCTGAACTTGACCCCCCATTATAAGTGAAGTAAAACTCATATTGCTTTCCATATCTGCATCATTGTAGAACAGTACTGATGGTGGTGTATTTATCGGGACTGCTTGCCTAGTGGGGTTTTGACTGAATAGATTTGTAGAAAGAGGTGATTGCTGATACGACGAAACAGGAGGCAAAGACAGAGGTAAACAGCCATCGTTACTGTTGGTATTAGCAAACAGTTTTAACTGATGGCTCGGATTGGAGTAGAATGCAAGTGGACTAAGATGATTCTGCAAAGGGTTCAAGGGAGTTGCGAAACTATTGATGGGATCAAGGGGTGGAAAACAGAGATTGTAAGGAGATGAGGAGAGTGAGGTAGAGTTGGGTTGTGTTCGTCGGCCTTCCTGATGGTGAAAGCGAACCGCAGCTGTTTTCGCTTGGAAATCTTGGGGGTATATAGGCAGACCAGCTCTTTGATGTCTTTTCATTCTGGTATTCCAATAGTTCTTGATTTCATTATCAGTTCTACCGGGTAACTGCCATAATAGAGAAAAGACATAATATATCAGAAGCAGAAAGGTAAAAAGTACTTCGAAAAAGAGGTGGGGCTAAAGATAACTGGAGAGTGCAGAGAAAAAGAGGAAAAAGGGAAAAAAGACGGGCAAGAAATCATAATTTAAGCTCAAGAACATAAATGTAAGAGAAGACTTAATACATCATATTTAATTGGAGAAACTATCATTCTAGATGGCATTTGGTTCTAAAAAAAAAAACTAGATAAAAGAAAAATGGAAAAAAAAAATACAACTAATAACAAGGAAGGAAAAGGTCAAAGATGAGAAGGCATCATTCAAATGGTGGAGATGTTAAAAAAAGGCATGAAGCAACATGCACGAGTATATTTACCTGAGAGGCCATTCGAGCCCATTTATTACCATGTTTGGCATGAAGTTCGATGATGATTTTCTCTTCCTCGGGTGTAAAAGAACCTTTTTTTAGATTAGGCCTCAAATGATTTGCCCATCTGAGCCTGCAACTCTTGCCGCACCTCATCAATCTGCAATTCTTTTGCACAGAATTCCAATTTCCTTCTCCATGTTTCTTCACGTACTCTATCAAGATGGCATCTTCCGCTACCGTCCATGGCCCCTTTTTCAAGCCTTGATTGACCCCTTTTGGAGCTGTAGCCTGTCCACTCTCCATCACTACTACTCTATCAATATTGTTGCAGTTCCTATTGCTCATCATCTTGGATGAATTTCCACACCATCAATACCACCACTAGCTGCTGTAGCAAGGCTGAAACTCTTTTGTTTTGTGGTTATGTTTGTGGAGTTGTTTGAGGGTTTAAATAGAGCTAAAATCTGTTTATGAGTCTTTTGATTACGCAATATTAATTGTCCTTGTGTTATTTTCCTTAATGACAATTGTATGTTCTCATTTGCATGCCTCTAATGTTTGCACTTTTATTATTATTAATTTGTTGTGCTAGTTCTCTCCTCTATCAAGACGTGTGAGAAATACAGGGAGGAGAGGAGGAAGTGTGAAATTAAAGTCCTTTACCCATTTTAGCTTCTCTTTTATAAGAGTTTATGGATTTAGAGAGAAAGCTTTAGATGTAGAGAGAGAAAAAAAACTATAAAAAGAAATGTGTAACGTCTCGTGGATATGTGTTGAGATTAAATAGATAAAACAAAGTCCGTGAAAAAATTTGGACGTGTCAAATATATAATCTGATAAAGATGCTTATAATTTTCTATCCAACCATTGAATCGTGCTCAAACTTGATTAGGAGAGTCTAAAAAAAACTATAAAAAGAAACGCGTAACGTCTTTTGGATATGTGTAGAGATTAAATAGATAAAACAAAGTCCGTTAAAAGTTTGGATATGTAAAATATATAACCTAATAAAGATGCTTATAATTTTCGATTCAATTATTGAATTGTGTTCAAATTCAATCAGGAAAATTTACAAGTCCAAAATAAAAGATTAATTAGCTATAGGGATCTAGAAAGCTTTAAAACTAGACACAAAAGATATTATTTTTTCTATTTTAATTATTTTTCTAGTTGATTTTTTATTTTAATTACTTTTTTTTTTACTTAGCTTTCAAACTTTTGATTGGGTCGGTTTTATTAGGTCAGTTTTATTGATGTGTTATTATTTTATCAAATTATTAAATTATATACTTTTTAGAAAATATCAGAGTTTTTTCTATTTATATTTCTACAATCTAGTACTATAATATTAAAGCTTAAGATCCTAGTTTCTATCCACACTACACGTTTATTCTTAGGGCTTGATTTTAATATAGGATTTTATGGTCTAATATAATAAATCATGTGTATTCTCGAAGTTTTTCTTCTTTTTCTTATTCTCAATATTGTTTAGCATTGCTTTTTATTATTATTCTAAGGGATAAATTTTACCTCTCTTTTTGGAAATTATAAGTATAAATCTGAATTAATATTTTCATACCTACATGGAAATAGCATTTGTAAATTCATATTCATAAACATGCTTTGACAAGCATTAATTGGTGTAAGTTTTCAGATTACAATTGTAATGATTTTGAAATGAGATATTACAATTGACAAGCATTAATTCGATTCTTTCAATTTTAAAAGAAAAATCATTATTAATAGCCAGTCTTAGACAAGTTAGTTCATTATAGTCATTATTATTTATTATCAAGGTCATTCTGGCAATCGAAGGTCTAATATGAATACATACTTTAATATCTAAAAATCATTAGCGTTGTGAACAAATACCATTCGTCATTGCATGTATGTTTGTAATCCTTGTATTCATAAATATTCTTTGACATCCATCTTCTAATGTAGTTTTTCAGAGATCACCACTAGAGAAATGAATTATTCCTACAAAATATTTTGTCCATGGAAAAGTTGTGTATCCATTGGTAAAAATATATCCGACGGATTAATGGTGTCGCTATTTAGAGTTACGTCGGTGATTTCACATGTGTCGGTAATTTTATTGTTGACTTAATCAGCAGCAGTTAGACCAATGAAATATTATTATCAATGATAAAAACATGCGACGACCAATTTTTGTTAGTATATTGCTTAGTAAATATTACCAATGGACTTCCGACGAATGACCTGTTTGTAATACATCTCATATTTTCAACAGATACCTGACAAAATCACCGACAATCATGTTATGTTGGTCTATATAAAAAACCTTAGCAACTCTCTGTAATTCTCCAAGAAAAATTGGCATGTTTTACCAATTGAATAACTGATAGAGTTTTATGTTCATCAGTGGTGTACTAAATTTTTTTTTAATGATATCAAAACAATTTAACATTAAACAACATTCAAGAACATTAAACAAAAAATTTAACTTGAATAATACATTTAATATTATTAATTTGACTTTAAAAATCAATAACAAATGTTTATAAACATTAAGAAGAGGCTGCAAATAGAAGGGGGGAGTCTCGTTGATATCCATAAGGGAGAGGTTAATGATTGAGCATGTATGCAATCATCTCCTCTCATTGCTGCCTTTTTTTTCCCTTCAAACTTTGTTAGAGCACCAATTTGTTGTTCAACCAGCTCCTTAATGGCTCGTGATAACTGACTTGTGCTAAATTATGGGGTGCCTACAGTCGAGACACTACACCTCAACCTCATATATCATGCTAGAGTCATAAAGATACCATAAACTCAATTCTTATGATGTCTCCTAGTTGCTCCAACCTTCAACCACAACTCTGAATTTTATTCTGGATAAGTTAAAGGGTCCTTCATATATTTGACGTGCATTCTGGAATTATATTTTTCCTACATAATAGAATAAACATGTCAAAGTTATGGATAAAAAAATATTAGTCCAAACAATGCACAGAAGGTTTAAAAATTGACTTACAATAAACACTTCAACTCAGTTGTTCATGAACTGTTGCACCTTTTTTTTTTGTCCTCCTTTTGTATATGTGTTTACATGTATAACTTCATCAGAGTTAGCTCGCACCCAAGCTACGTAGCCTGCAAAATAAATCCATAAATAAACAAAGGAGAATGCATAGCATATCAACATTAGAGTTCAAGAACTTAAAAGAAACCAAACCTCGATGAGAGAGAAATTGTCACTTGGAATTGAAAAAAAAAATACCATCTTTATAATTTTGATGCAATTGTATTTAAAATCATAATGATAACACTTGTGCATTGTTGTGGGGAACTCTTTGGCATGGTTGTTAAGATCTAGTCTAACAAGTTAACCTTAAAAGTTAAAACCTCTCAACTCGAATCCTTACATAGTTTGAGTTTCAAATTAAATCGTGTGGGAGAGATTAACCAAATATTCGACTTAGCGAGTTTAAAGACCACTCAAATGACTAATAAAAACTTTGTTTGACTTAAAATATTTTCAAGACAAAATTGTTATTTCTTTAATATTGAAATGATGATATCTTGAATTGACTCAAGTTAACTCGTGAAACTTGCAACTCAAGTCATGGATCTTACTGAGTTTAATAACTTTATTTTTTAAAACTAATTTTTTTCACAATGTGATAAAAAAAGACACTCGTAGAAAAGCAACCACATAATATAAAAAAAAATCATGATCGGTTGTAAAAAAAAAAAACACTTGCTAATTTTATTAAAAAAACTACTATAATTTTATTCAAAATAAAGTACAAATCAAATGGTATTAAATAAAACAATATCCAAAATCTATTTTTAATTAATTTAAAATTTTAATAAAATAGTATATTTTAAATTAATTAATTTTAAAGAAATTTCATCTTAATTTAAGGGTGGGAAATAGGTTAGGCATGCGAACCCGGGTAGCCCATCATGCTTGGCCCATCAAAATAAGGGGAGGTGTGTTGGTCTAGTAGCCATTCTCATGCGTCTAGGCTTTTTTTTTTTAACACATTGTTAGCCTAATTTTTTTAAAAAAATAAAAAGTTGGTGACACATTGTCTTTTTGCCCAATTTCCGGTTACCGAAGAGGTGGTTGAAAAATTAGGTTGTGGTGTTTTGAACCCAAAAACCAATCTTTAATATATTTTCATATGAAAATACTTTTAAAAAAACACTCTAATAACTTCAATAAATTGATTTTTAAACTCGAAAAACCCTTAAATTGATTAAAAAACACAAAACTAAATTGAAAAAAAACTTTTCATAGATTAATGTACTTTGTTTACAACATGAAAGCCCAAAAACACATTTTGTGGCCCTCATCTTGCCAATAGAAATAATTTGACACCAAACTTGGCTTTTTCTTTTTTTTGTTAATAGAATATTGTCAACCAATGTTTACTCTCTTCTCCACTAGTTTTCAACAACGTTCTTTATCCTTCCTCATATTCAAGGACTAATATGTAAAGAAAATGAAGTTTTGTACTAAGATGCATAATTGAAAAACTAAAAGGACCAAAAAAGTTGTAAAAAATCTTAATGAGTATTTTTAGAAAAGGCATTGACAACGTAGTAACAAAAAAAGAGTTGCATGTTTGTTTTATTGTCAAATGTGGTCCTCAAAAATTCAATTTTTATAACCAACAAAATTGAGTCTTGTCTAACAAAATTGAATACGAATGTAATGGTAGAATATCTTTACGACACTTCAAAAATCATATAAAAAGCTATTTAAAATAAATTATGAGCTCAAAATTTCATTTAATATAGTTTGTAAAGATAAAATTAAAAATAATTAGGATATCATAATAAAAGTTGCTCAAAGGAAAAAAAAAAATTGCATTGTTCAAGTGAATAATGTATTGCGAGGGAATCCAAATTTTGTCATTTATCGTTTTTACGTTGGTTTCTTCTTTTTTTTCTTTTTATATTTTTATTAGCAAAAAAATATTTTTAAAATAAAAAAAATTAAATATTTTCTCTTCAATTTACATTACAGACAAAAAAAAATCAATTAGTAAGCAGCAAAAATCACGTATCACATGTAATTGTTTTGTCTTGTTAGACATTCTTGATTGATTGACACTAGTGAAATCCGTTTTGCTTTGGAGAAAACCTCGCTACCTGGTCAGCGTTACGCTGCCAGTGTATTAAAAGCCGTAAAAATAATATAATACTGCCAAGTCGACGTGGAAAACTCTTTAATAAGGTAATTAAATTTGGATCAGGGAGTCTTTACTCAATTTCTTACTTAATCTAATTTTAAATTAAATCATATAAGATTATTTAACGAGGTTAAAAATAAAAATCAATGATGAATAGTAAAATAATAGTTTAATTTTAAACAAAAATTAAAAATAATATTTTTTAAAAAAACTATTAAAATAACATGGATCGATCTATATTAACCTGGGTTAATTTATCAAACTTGAAACACAAATCATGACTCGAATAGCTTATGGGAACTCTGATTTTAAGTTTTATTTTTTACTTATAAGATAAAAAATATAAACACCCCCATTTTCAACTCTGTGCATCTAAAATCACCTCATAATATATATATATATATATATATATATAACAACATTAAATCAATAAAATGGTAAAAATAATATTTTTCACTAAAACAAAAAAATTGAAAAACAACAAAGACCAAAAACAAATTTTTCCAAACTTCTATAGGAAAAAAAAACAAAAAACAAAAGGCGCTGAACAAAAAATTGTCTTAAGAAATTCATTTTTGCCTCATTCTCAAATTTGGTATCCATTTTTTTTAATTTTTTGCAACCACTAAAACTGAGATCCATTTTGCAAAATTGATTCACATTTTGATAACCATATACAAAGCAAATCAAAATAACTCTTCTGGCTTAAATCCAAAACAACAATTTGTCTGATAAAATTAAAAAAAAAAAAGATAATTAAGGACTTAAATAAAATAAAACAAAACAAAAAAGGACTAAAAAAGCATTACTGTGATTCATGGTTTTTGTGAGACAGTACACAGTGAAAATACCATGCCAATTAGTTTTTTTTTATTTTAATTTAATTTTAACATACTCATTTCTCTTTCAAGTTACAAATCTCTGAAACTGACATCAAAATATCAGCTTGCTAAGAGCTCAAGACAATGATGATCACTGAACAGGTATTTTGCTTTTCATCACCCTGGCTATGTTTTTATTTCCCATTTATTTATTCATTTGAAATGGGATTTTCACTTGTGTATTCAACACAGGGCCTGTAGGATTTCTAAGTTCAAGTTACTAATAGCTCAACGACGATTCTTTTTTCACAAATGCAAATTTTCTAAAGTCAGTAACCCCAATGGCCAAGTGTGTAGGTAGTGGAATTGATGATCAAACACACGGTGTTCTAAATAAGATCAACCAAGCATGTGAAGATCTGCATTCATTCAGCACAGCTCAAATCAAAGACATCATCAAAGAAACACTTTCAAGGAAAATATCTACCTGTTGATCATATGCCCCGAGCTATCGGTCATTGGTGCTGCAAACTGTGGATGCAGGTGCTCTGTTGAATGGGTTTTGAGTAGAATGATTGAAGGGCAAAAACAAAGGGTTGCCAAACTTCTTCTAGTTAAAATTAATCGAGATAAAACATGCATAAAATGTTTTGTCTGTCAAGTTGTAGAATATACGGATTAATACATGAGCTAAAGCTTCTCTCACTAAAGTAAACCTACAGACTGAGATTTAGGTTTCAATAAACATAATCTTGCTTCATTCTGTTAATGCTCAGTACTGATCGATGCACCTACTCAAAATTTAGGTTGGTCTATCAGAGAAAATAAAGCTGAGGAGTTGAACTAAATTCTGTGGTGCAGTTTTCAGACTTCTCATTGTTTATACTTGGAGAATTAAAATTTATTGTCAAGATTTTTACTAATATGAAGTTCTCTCTCTAATTATTTGCTTTTATTTCTGATAAAATCAACAAAATATATTACCAAATTGGCATTTTCTGTTTCATTCCAAGAGAGCTCAATTAGCAAGGAGCAATTCTAAAAGAATGTAATTTCTATAGATATCTTTACAGAATTTTGGGAATGGAACTGTAAAACCCATTATAGTGCTGCCGTAAACATTAAGAAATTACAGTGACAGAATTACAAGAAAGATCCACATAAGATGATAGTAACTGTGAACAAGTCATGAATACCTCTTTCACAGCCGATTAGGAACAAGGAACAAAGAGTCTTTAGTATCTCCACCTTGAGACATCACCATCAAGCAAACAGATGAGAAACCAGCGACGTACCATTTGAACTCATTTTCAATTTGGATGCCTTAACAAATTATCACAACATATCTTTGATGAAATCAAGGTTTAGGGTATCCCGAACAATAAGAAAAAATCCAAGGGTAATAACAAGCACGATCCCGGATGACATAATCCGCTGCTCTATTTCTAAAGGGAGCTTTCTCCCACCCCTAGCTGCTTCTATGAGAATGAAGGCCAGGGAGCCCCCATCCAAAGCAGGTAATGGAAGGAGGTTTATCACTGCAAGATTAATATTGAGCACAGCTGCAAATTGGTAAAGTCCATCAATATTTGACCTTGCAACTTCTGCACCAACAGCAATTATAGCGACTGGACCTGATACCTTGCTTGCTGATTGAGAGAAGTTTGAAAAAGTTTGTTTCAAGCTATCCACCACATTGGATGAAAGACCCCAAAATTCTTCTCCAGCAAAATTAAATGCCTCGAAGATGTTCTTAGCTATAGCCTTGGTAATCTTTACATTGTTTGATAATTGAACTCCAATTTTACCTGTTCCATCAAAACTCTCATCCGGGGTGACACCAATTTCAAAATTCTGTTCCCCCCTCTCAACCTTAAGCAACACATTCTTGTTAGGACTCCTCTTAATGACATCAACAACCTCGGACACTGCATTGGGCCCAGTTTTAGGCAAATTCGTTCCATTAACAGCAAGAATTACATCGCCGGGAAGCAACCCATCACGGGAAGCAGCAGAAAAGGCTTGAACTTCAGGAACAAGCACCCCAGGAAAGGCCTCTTGCACAGGCAAACCAACTGATAATACTTGAGCAAGGATTATAGCATAAGCAAAGATGATATTGGCAATAACACCAGCTGATATCACTATCGTTCTATCCAATATCGGTCTATTCTTAAGCAAATTCTCATCATCTACTGGTATATCGCTCTCCGGATCATTATCAGGAAACCCCACAAACCCACCCAAAGGAAAAGCTCTAATAGAATATTCAACGTTCCTTGCATTAAATTTAGCTAAAATTGGACCAAACCCAACAGCAAATTTACTTACATGAATACCCTGTAGATAAGCAGCAAGGAAATGACCACCTTCATGAACAACAATAATGGCTGTCAACACTCCAACTGCCTCTAAAACAGATTCAAAGTTCCCTAAGTCAAATCCAGAGACAGCCCATGACCTAAAGTCCAACCTTTTCCCAAGAGGGCATCTGGTGAAAAGGGGAGTCTTGGAGTGAGAATTGAGGTTTGATGAATAGCAAAGCGAAGAGGAAAGAGGTTTAAAAAAATGGGTGGTTTTGCGCTTTAAGGAGGATGACTCTAAAATGGGTGACTTTGAGTTAGAAAATCTAGGGAGAGAAGATGAAGGGGAAGGGGATAGAGAGGAAGATAAGCTTATTAGCATGGCTTCTTGATTGGTGTTTGCTTTAACAAGGGAGGGTTTAGGCTAATGGGAGAAGGAGATATGGCTAAAAGGGAAGGTAGTGGCTGTAGATAATTCATATTTCTTGAGTTTGTGGAGGGGAAGTAGAGTGATAATTTTGTCTTCATTCCACGCAAGTGATGCGTTTTGCTTGCGTGTTTTGTATTCTTCTTGGTGTAAGCAAGACTTCTAAATTGATATTTTTTTTTAAAAAATCTCGATATTTAAAAGTTCATTTCATCCTTACATATCCGGTAAAGTTAGGTCTATTCATTATGGGTAAAATTCTTCGGTGATGGTATATTTTATTTATAAGATTCGAATTTAAATTTTATTTAAAAGATATAAGTGTTAAATTACTTCAACCAACCGTTATTAGTTTTTAAATTAGAATATGTAAGATGCATTGTTTTTTATAAATATTTTTTATTTTGAAAATATAATAAAATATATTTTTTTATTTTAAAAAAATTATTTTGAAATAAGTATATTAAAATGATTTTAAAAATATAAAATAATTAAATTTTCATAAAACAATATTTAAAATGCAATTCTAAAAACATCAGAATACCATTCCGGAGATCAAGTCAAGGTCACTAAAGGTCCCGAACAACTTTGAAACAACTAAGGTTTTTTCTTGGGTTTGTCTATTGTGGTAATTACTAGAAATGGATATTCATTTATATTAACTCTTTTATATTTATAATTTTATTTATATTAAAGAAAGTATTTATATTTTATATTCATATTCTATTTATTATTTATTGAATACTAAATTTATATATCCATATGATTTTAGATATTCAGTCAGTATCTATTGCTTGGATATATATATATATAGAGAGAGAGAGAGGGGGGGGTAATACTATTGTATATTTTTGAGTTAGATTTGCATAAAATTTTAGGTTTTTTTTATAATATTTATACCTTATGTAAGAATTTTGAATATACATACCCAATTCAAAATAATTATTATACAAAAATACTAATAATTCAAATCGGTTTTAAATAGATATTCATTAGATTCAATAAAGTTGTAATCCTTTCTGATAATAAAAATTTAAAGTAATTTTTTAATTAATCAAGTGACTAATTGTTTTCAAAAGTATTTAAAAAAAATTAATTTTTTATTTATTTTTTATTTATTTCAAATTAATATTTTTTTAGTGTTTTCAGATCATTTTGATGTGCTGATATCAAAAATAATTTTTAAAAAATAAAAAATATATTATTTTGATACATTTCTAAGTAAAAAACACTTTAAAAAACAACTGTAACCACACTCTCAAACATACCCGAATGGGGATTCTTTTACTTCATGCCAAAATTGTTTTCTTTAAATGCTTGATGACTTGTTGAAAACATTTTGATTTATGTGATTATAATATGAAAAATAATTAGGAAATTTCCTACTCTCCTACTGTTGCACCTATATAACTATTTCTCTACCTACTTTAATTTACCACCACACACATATTAAAATCTTTTTTATCTTTGTCTTTAAAATAATATCTTTCTCTCAACTTTTTTTTATTTTTTTCTAACTCTTTCTTGTTATTTTAACCTCGTCAAATAAATTACAGTTATAAAATATTAAAAGTAAAAGATAAAACATAATCTTATAAGAAAATATAGAAAAAAAATTAGGAAAATATTTTACCGGGAGAAACTAGTTAAAAAAGAAGAAGAAGGAATATGTCGTAATAGGTTTTACTCTAGGATTTTAATTTTATGATATTTATTGTGATATATATGATAAACAACTATATAAGAGATAAAACTAATGAAATGGGAAAGGACGGGAAAAATTTTTGCTATGCTCAAGAAGAATCAATAGGGTGTAGAACCAACTGTGTCTATTTAACATTGTGTTTGCTTTTAATTTTTTTTAAATTTTTTTTCATTTTAAAAAAATTTAATTAATGTTTTTTAAAATATTTTTTTGATAATATTATTAATGTGTTAATAACAAAAATAAAAAAAATCTAAAAAAATTATTTTAATATATTTTTAATCAAAAATTATTTTTTAAAAATACCCTACATCATAATACCAAACTTAAAAATTAAAATTTAAGCTGTATAAAAGAGTTGAGCCTATGATTTCTTATTGTTAAAGTTAACAACTTTGAAAATAGAAAATTAATTTAGTGCCGGATCATATATATATATATATATATATATATATATATATATATATATATATCCATTTCTTCAAGATTTGCATGTGTTTTCTGTTAAGGATATCACTCTCGTGCTCCCTACAAACCAAGATACTTGATTTCAAATGCTTACTCTGTTATGCTTAAACTTGTACTCTGTTGTGATTATCATAAAAGTTATGGTTGTTGTTATTGTAATGCTTATCACTGCAACTGTAATATCTATATAATTATAATGATACATAAGGTTTGGCAACTTGAAGTCAAAACCATCTTTCTGTATATTGTCTTTCATGATATCAGAGCAAATCTAGCCTACGCTTTAAAGATCATGCTTCCGCTTTTCCAAAACATGGCTGAGTCTGGTTTCTCCTCCTCATCTCACTTTGCTTTCCCCAATCCAACGCAACTTGTCTCTATCAAACTTGATGAGATAAATTATCTTGCGTGGACTGCCCAGTTTAAACCTATTCTCAAAAGTCACAATTTGCTTGGCTTTATTGATGGTTCTAACCTCTGCCCTGCTATGTTTGTTGATGATAATGCTGCCAAAAATGAGTTCATAAATCCTGCTTACACCAGTTGGCAGAGTCGTGACCAACTTCTGCTAAGTTGGATCATCTCCTCTATTTCTCCAGCACTGGTGGCTTCACTCTATGGTTTGGACTCCTTATTTTTGGCATGGCAGTCTCTTGCTGCTCGTTTTGCATCTCAATCCAAATCCCGCATCTCCCACTTGAAACATCAACTACAGAATCTCCAACAAGGTTCCTTGACTTGTGCTTCATATCTGACTGAAGCCAAGTTCTTAGCAGATCAACTATCTGCTGTTGGAAAACCAGTTGATGATGACGATCTCATATCCTTTATTATTGGGGGTCTTAATCCTACTTTTACACAATTTATTACATCTTACTCCTTCTACACTTAGGAGGCTTCTATGTTATTTTTTGATTTCAGATCTGAACTACTGAAACATAAAATAATTCTAAATCGTCATGCTCCACTAAATCATGCACCAGAAACATCCTCATTTGCTTTATTCACCAATCGACCAAAGTTTCAGCCTGTGAAACGTAAACTCCAATTTTCAAGGTCTTCAAACACCAACGCTACAAAGCCAAATTTTTCTGCCCCTTCCATATCTACCAAGGACGTTTGTCCTGTTTCCAACTCTAGTGGTCGTTCCCCTTGCCAGATTTGCAAAGGTAATAATCATCAGGCACTGGATTGTTTTCGGCGAATGGATTTTTCTTTCCAAGGACGTCATCCCCCTACAAACCTGGCAGCCATGGCTGCTGATATTAATGCAGAATTCCTGAATTGTCAATGGCTTGCAGACAGTGGTGCTAATGCACACGTAACTAATAATGCTGAGAATCTTGACTCCAAACGCCCGTTTGCTGGCAATGAGACTGTCGGTGTAGGTAATGGTGCAGGTTTGTCTATTAAACATATTGGTTCATCCATTGTCCACTCTGATAATAATCGTTTCATTCTTAAGAATATTATTCATTGTCCTCAAGCTGCTGTCAATCTCCTTTCTGTTAACAAATTTTGTATCGATAATGATGTTACTTTCCATCTCACACATAATGCCTATTCGGTTCAGGACAATCAAACGGGAATCATGCTCCTTCAGGGTCCAAGTGAAAATGGGCTATATCCTATCAAACTCACCAACTTATCACACAATAAGCGCAGAGGGCTAACTGCTTCTATAGGAATCAAGGCACTTAGCTCCCTTTGGCATCAACGTTTAGGTCATCCATCTAAGTCTGTCTTGCGTCATGTCTTATCTAATTTTAATTTACCTCTTGTTGGTTCGGTGCAAAAGAATTTTATATGTGAATCTTGTCAACTTGGCAAATCCATTCAACAACCCTTTTCCAGCTCTCATCATAAGACATCAGGTCCCTTAGATCTTGTTCACTCGGATGTTTAGGTTGCACCTCTTATTTCACCTAGTGGTTTTAAATTTTATGTAATGTTTATTGATGATATCAGTCGCTTTACATGGTTGTATCCCATTGCAAACAAATCTAATGTCTTCAATTCTTTTGTTCAATTTCGGCTACTTGTGGAAAAAAAATTCTTATCCCCTATTAAATGTTTACAAACTGATAACGGTGGAGAATATATTTCCTCACTTCTTACTCGGTATCTCATGGAAAATGGTATTTTACATAGACGAACATGTCCACATACCTCTCAACAAAATAGTATTGCCGAACGTAAACATCGTCACATTGTTGATATGGGACTTACTTTACTTGCACAATCTGGCCTCAATAAGAAATTTTAGGTTGAATGATTTTTAACTGTCGTATATTTAATCAATAGGTTACCAACACCAGTTTTAAATAATGACACTCCTTTTTTCAAACTATACAAATATGCACCCAATTATTATTTTCTACGAAACTTTGGATGTTGATGTTATCCCTTGTTACGTCCATATGCTGAAAACAAATTGTCATATCGTAGTATACCATGTATTTTTATTGGTTATTGCTCTAGTCAAAAGGGTTATAGGTGCCTTGATCCCATAAGTGAATGTGTTTACATCTCTCGCAGTGTTGTGTTTGATGAAAACTATTTTCCAGCCAAAATAAGGATCCCAAATCACTCTCCTGTTGGTGTCGTGTTCCCTCCTGGTACGTCTTCCTCACCCCTTTAAATTCCAGTTGCTACTAATTATTTGTGTTCACCACCTACCAGATCTACTGGTATGTCTTCCTCTCCCCTTCAAGTTCTAGTTTCTCCTAATTCTTTAGGTTCCCTACCTACCCATCAGACTTCACCCCAGCCACATGAGCCTCCCGATTCATAGGTGTCATCCATCTCAACCTCCACTCAAACTTTAACTGTGCCAACTAATCATCTGCCCCATCAACCTCTCTTTGAATCGCCTAATCATTTGGCATCTGTCGAGCACTCCTTTGTCCACCATATTATTACTCGCTCACAAACAGGGCAATCTCGACCTCACCAATTCCCTGACTATATGACCTCTTATTCCTCATGACATCCACTTCACCTCTTTCATACATTTGCCATCCCTCCTGAGCCTAACACCTTTACACATGCATTCTCTAAACTAAAATGGCGTGCAGCTATGGAATCTGAGTTCAAAGCATTATTGAATAATGGTACATGGTCACTCTGTCCACGACATTCATCTCACCATATTGTCTACAACAAATGGGTTTACAAGATCAAACAGAAACCTGATGGCTCTTGATCGTTACAAGGCGAGGTTAGTCGCCAAAGGCTTTGATCAAAGGTCTGGTGTCGACTACTTTGAGACCTTTAGCCCAGTTGTTAAACCAACAATTGTTCATCTTATTTTAGCCTTAGCTGTACAGTTTCGATGGACTACACGGCAACTAGATGTCTCCAATGCTTTTCTTCAAGGATACCTTAATGAGGAAGTTTATATGGAGCAACCGCAGGGGTTTATCAGTGCTGAACATCCTAACTTTGTATGTCGATTGCATCGCTCTCTTTATGGCCTTAAACAGGCACCACGAGCCTGGTTCACTAGTCTCTCACAGGCACTTTGCGATCTTGGCTTCTCTGGTTCTCACGTCGACTACTCACTCTTCACTCTTCTTGAGATAAATTGCATATTTATATATTAGTGTATGTCGACGATATCATCGTCACTGGCAATGATGATTCTACAATTTTCTCTATTATCTCACAATTACAATCTAAGTTTGTGATGAAGGATTTAGGTGACTTGAGTTATTTTTTAGGAATAAAGGTTGCACGTGATCAAACAAGGTTGCATCTACGTCAATCTAAATATATTGTTGATTTACTTGATCGTGCTAATATGGTCGGTGCTCGATCTTACAAGGCTCCCTGTATTTCTGGTTCAAAGATGTTGAAATTTGATGGTGATCTCTTAGTTGATCCCTCTGAATACCGTCATATTGTTGGAGCCCTACAGTATGTTACCATTACATGTCCTGATATTGCTTATTCTGTCAATCAGTTAAGTCAACATATGCAAGCACCTACTAGTACCTATTGGACTACGACAAAGCGAGTTCTTCGTTACTTAAAGCATACTGCTAATTTTGGTCTTCATTATAAACCCAGTACTGTTGCCTTACATGCCTTCTGTGAAGCAGATTGGGCGGGTAATCCTAATGATAGACGTTTTTCCAGTGGCTATGGCATCTAGTTTGGTCAGTGTTTAGTTTCTTAGTCCTCTAAGAAATAACTTGTTGTCTCCAGATCCAGTACTGAAGCAGAGTACCGGAGCTTGGCCTTAACGACAACTGAAGTATATTGGATCCGTATGCTTTTGCGAGAGTTACATATTTATTTACCTTCACCACCTACACTCTGGTGTGATAATCTCAGTGCTATGTCTTTGGCTTCTAATCTTATCTTTCATGCGCGAACCAAGCATATCAAAATTGATTATCACTTTATTCGAGAGAAGGTTGTTAACAAAGATGTGGTTATTCGTTACATTAACACCCACAATCAAGTTGCAGATATCTTCATCAAGGGTCACACTGCTGATCGGTTTTGTATCTTTACGTGACAAATTATTGGTCTGTTCCCTACCCATTAATTTGAAGGAAAGTGTTAAAGATATCAAGGATATCACTCTCGTGCTCCCTACAAACCAGGATACTTGATTTCAAATGCGTACTCTGTTATGCTTAAACTTGTACTTTGTTGTGATTATCCTGAAAGTTATGGTTATTGTTAATGTAATGCTTATCACTACAACTGTAATGTCTATATGATTATAATGATACGCAAGGTTTGGCAACTTGAAGTCAAAACCATCTTTATGTATATTGTCTTTCATTTCTTGAGTATACGTTTAGTAATGTGGTGTATAATATTTTTTAAAAAAAATTTATATTAAAATAATAATTTTTTAATTTTTAATATCAGCACATTAATCATTAAAAAAAACATCTAAAAACATTAATTTTATGCTTTTTAAATGAAAAATAGTTTGAAAAACATAATCAACAATAATAAAAAAAACACTCCATGAAAAAATGTGATTTTGGTTCCAATTTTTATGATAATTTTCAACATCATATTGTATATAGGGTTGAAATAAAACAAGTAGGAATCTTTTAAGACTGTTAATTAGCTAGTTTTAATTTTGGTTTATCATACCATCAAATTACAGAGATGCCTTTAGTTGGATGGAATTGGGATGGCTTTGCTATTGACCAAACAACAAGACATGATTCGATTTTACTTTTCCCGAACTATGAAAAAGAAGTTGCAAGGTTTCATGGATAGATAATTTGATGCTTAAATTATCATCTTTTTAAAGATCATGGATATAAATTCATAGTTATTAAACTTAACCCGACTCGACGAGTTATTTGGGAAACCAACGATTTGAAGTCTAATCCAAGTTGAATTTCTAGTTAATTAGAAAAATATAAAACTTTGTTGACCTGATTGGTTTTTTAGTTATCTAATTTTGTGGTCAAACCAGGTCCAAACTCAATTTGATCAATTCTAAATATAAAAAAACAGCTTTGTTTTAACTAAAATTATTTATCCCAGTTGATCCAATAACCTAATATATTTCCCAACTTCAATTGTGTTTTCTAATATTAGAAGGGTCTTAAGAGGCAGTAAAAGAAGGAAATTAATACCAGCAATTACTTTCCTTTCAAAAAAAGAAAAAAAAAACATAAGTCTAAAATCAGAATCCTATTACAACTTGAAAACATCATGGACACCTTTCCTTTAGTTTCTAGGATTAATGGGGTGCATGGAAGGCTATAAATAAGCCTTAAATCAGTTCTGTAATATTTTTTTTCCTTCTCTTCTTCTCACAACATAACAAGGATTTAATATTATGGGCTTTATTTAATTTTGTTAGCTACTGCCCAAGGCTTATTTAGACTTAATTAATACTTTATTTTCAACTAGGATCCAAGGCTTGTTTGGATTAGGTTATGAGTTTTAGTTTAAGGTTTTAGGGTCAATTTTGTAATCAGACCAAATCAATCCACTAGGGTTAATTTTTTTCAAAAACTATTTAAACACATGTAACCTAAATTTCAACAGTCATTAATGAATAATATTTCTGAATTTTTCAATTTTAACGTGTGAGAGCAATTTTTTCATTCTTCGGTTCTTGAATGAACTAAATCTGACTTATCAAAGATTAACCAACTTCGTGATGTCATTCGACTTCATTTCAATAATGTTGGTGCCTTGGGGTAAATTCTTATTGTGTCACACTCCTATCAGACCTATTTCAGCTATCCAGAATCAAATCTCAATATTGATTGTGGATTACATGACCATGTGATCATGAGGTTCGCATCACGCGCACTTTGAGCAACGCATGCAATGCCTCCTAGTGGTTAAACATGTCCATCTACCATGTAGTTAGATGTGCCGCTGCGTTCTTTTTCAATTGGTATAGCGCGTGTCATTAATGATTAAGTGGTTTGTTGTCGATGAGCCTTTTTCTTCTTTTCTCTCTCCATCCTTAAAAATTGCATATTGATTTTCTTTGTTTTTTGTATATGTGCTTTGGTCTTTCATCTTTTAATTACTCATGTTTGTCCTTGACTCTAATAAGAGTTTTATTTCCTTCAATCTCAATTTGTAATATATTATACTTTTAAATTTGATTTTTATTCTTTTGATTTATGATTTCTTTAGTTGACCCTTATATAAAAGTTTTTTTTTCTCAATTTTGCATTTCAATTCAAGTTTATTTAGTTTAATTGTTTTCAATTTGGTCCTCAATTTTTATTTTTTTCTTTTTTGTTGGAGTTATTTTTCTCTTCAATTTAACCTTCCAAATAAAAATTTGGGTCCTTTTTTTCTTTTAATTTCTTTTTTTTTTGTCCTCTTTCCTTTTGTATAAGTATTATTTATTTTCAATTTAGTCCTTTAATTTTCATTTTTCATATATTCTTTTTTTATATTTGGTATTTAGTCTTTGGATTTCTTGTTTTTTTTTCCTTAACTCTTTTATAAAAAATTTTATTGGTTTATAATCTCACTCTTCAATCCAAGTTTATTGTGTGTTATTTTTTATCTTTATTTTTTCTTTTTGTTTGAGTTATTTTTCTTTTCAATTTAACCTTCCAATAAAAAAAATAGTTTTCCCCCTAATTTATATTTTATTTCAATTTTCGCCCTCATTATTTTAATTAGCATTTTTTTATTTTAAATCCTTTTGTTTTTTTTCCAAGGTATCGTGATCTTTTAAAAACAAATATTTGATTAATATCATTGTTTTTTTATCATTTAATTAAAATAAAACTAACTCGTTAATCTCACTCAGAGTTATAACTCAAATCGTTAATATCTTGTATTTCTTTAAAACATGTTTCATCATTTAGATATTACTAGTTGTCATGCCCGCGCGTTGTCTCGGGCTTATGGCATGCTTATGCATTGTCATGGATTTGTAAAAAAAATCATAAATTTTTTTTTAAAAAAAATTATATGGAGAAACATTATTGCAATCCACAATGCTTTCAAGAAAAATTAAACTACAAGTTAAATTCTTAACCAGCTTAACATTAAAAAAATAAAATAGACAAAGATAATTTAGAAATAAATTCATAAAAAAACAAAAGGAAAAACAAATCAGGAAACACTGCAGCAATCTATAGTGTTTTGTGAGGAAATATACAATTGTAATTCTCAACCAACTTAATATTAAAAAAATAAAATCAATAAAGATAATTTTGGAAAAAATCATAAAAAAAACGAAAGGGAAAAAAACTATGCAGGAAAACATTGTAGCAATCTATAGTGTTTCATGAGAAAATCTACAGTTGTAATTTTCAACTAGCTCAATATTGAAAACAATAAAATCGATAAATACAAATTTGAAAAAAAATTATAACAAAAAAAATCATGTGAGGAAACACTTTAGCAATCAACGGTATTTTAAAGAACAAAACTACAAAGCTAAATTTTCAACCAGCTTAGTATAAAAAAAAATTCGACAAAAATAATTTTGGAAACAAAAATTGATAAAAAAAAAACATGTGGGGAAACACTACAGCAAGAAAAAAATCATGTGGGGAAACACTGTAGCAATCCACAATGTTTTTTTTTCAAGAAAAAAATTACAAAGCTAAATTGTCAACCAGCTCAATATGAAAAAAACTAAAAATTGACAAAGATAATTCTGGAAAAAAACAAAGAAAAAAGAAAAATAAAACCATACGAGGAAACACTATAGCAATCAATAGTGTTTTAAAGGAAAAATTACAAAGCTAAATTCTCAACCAACTTAATATTTAAAAAATAAAATTGACAAAAATTATTCTGAAAAAAAAACAAAAAGAGAAGAAAATTTTGGGAAAAAAAACGAAAAATAAAAAATAAAAATAAAGAAAAAAACATGCGGGGAAAGCTAAAACTAAATTCTCAACCAGCTCAATATTAAAATAAAATTTACGATAATTTTGAAAAAAAAAAACATGTTGAGAAATATTGTACCAAAAGAAAAACCATGTGGGGGAAATACTGAAGTAATCTATAATGTTTTTTTATAAAAAAAACTACAAAGCTAAATTCTCAACCAACTCAATATGAAAAAAATAAAAAAACAAAAAGGATCATTTTGAAAAAAAATCATAAAAAAAAAATCATACAGGGAAATATTGTAGCAATCTACTGACGTGGGAAAGTTGAAAACATAAAATGTTGATTAAGGTTGTCGTTTAGTATCACAGCGTTTCACAGAGAATTTGGCCCAAAATATACTATATGGACAGATAATTATAGCACATTTAGCTTAGGGTTGACAGTATGATGAATTGAGACGAGTAATATAAAGTAAATGTTACCATGATGTAATTGTTTCTGCAATAGGTTGGTTCAAGAAAAGAATGCCAGAGCTCAGGTTGGTGTCTTGAATGGCTCCTTTAGCTGCTCCCGTAGGCTCTAGCTAGTTTCCTAGAAAATCATAATTGGCACGTACACTTAAAAGAAACTGAAACTATTGACCCTTGTGGAATTGTTAACCATGTGGTCATGCTTCTTTAATGCTCAATTGGTTTGGTTCTTTCTCAAATCTACTCTACATTACATAGCTGAAGTTTGAGAACAGATTAGTGGTTTGGTAAGTCCCAAAGATTGAATCAAAATGCTAAACAATCTTGTGATTCACTGTAATAGGTTGGAGTGATTGGATTTTGCGTAGGGGGTGCTCTCTCTATTGCAAATTTTGTTTTGGTTCCTGAGGTTGATGTTGTTGTTGCCTTCTATGGTGTTCCCTCATCACAGCTCGCCGACCCTGCTCAAGCTAAAGCACCTGTTCAGGCTCACTTTGGAGAGCTCAATAATTTTGTTGGCTTTTTTAGATGTTACGGTATGCCGATTTCTTTAGAGTTTGTTGACGCTAACTATCATCTGCTTTCAATTTTACTTAGAATTATCAACTTCTCCTTGCTTGTGAGCTTGAGAAAAATTGTTTTTGGTACTTTTTATATTCCAAGTTGGATACATAAATTTGCAACTTCAAATTCCTCTGAGAATGAGTGCTCACTTGTAGGTTCCAAGTGTGGGTGGTAATCACACTCTCAAACTGTAGCACTTGAAGGTGCACTTCAGGTAATTGAACACGTGTAACCGTGGGAATTTTATCTTGAGTTATTAATATTATTGTTTTTTTAACTAATATATTGAACGAATTTGCTGTTGTTGATCTTCCTTCTTTGAATTTGAAGAATAAAATGAAAAACTCGTCAAGAAATACAAGGATAGATGCATTACTGAGATAAACAGAACAGGTGAACAATGAAAGCTTGCATCTGAATCCTTAATAACTATTGTAAATTTGCATCAGAAGAGGGAGCTTCATCATTTTCCCTTCTCAGTCTTTTTCCTTCATGTACTTCTTTCTCATAGTGCGGTTAGGCCTGTAAAATAAGTTGCCTTAAATCAAACTTAGGCAGTTAAGAAAATCAAATGTCAGATATGTTGGTTTTACAATACATAATATCCCAACATGATGAACTTCCCTTTTTAACTATTATGAGTTTCTAAGCTTGCAAAACAAAAAGAACTATCGTTTTTAGCCATATGTTCATCTGATATCCTCACCGAGCTAACATGTTAGACATATTGACAAGAACTAATTTAGCAATTAAATATTACAAATTAAAAAACTAGAAATTAGGAATAAGTTTAGGAAAGATTTTGGTATATTTCTATTCTTAGTTTTCCACCCTTAAACAAGATTGTTATTGTACATGTATATATACAAGTTCTATGCAATAAAGAAAGAGTATTGTGAATTGATACAAGCAATTATCTCTAAACTACCCGGACATTGTTGACATGGTATCAGAGCTACTGATCCAATTCTAAACCTTTTTCAAATCACAAATAACCTAAAACAATGGCATAACCAAACCCACCAAACCATGCTCAAATTACAACCATAAATTTCAAAACCAACACTCAAACCAACTTTACCCAAAACCCTGACCTGCCAATTGTCGTCCCTAGAATCAAACTTAATGGTCAAAAGTATGAACTATGGTCACAGATCATGGAGATGTTCATCTCCGACAGAAATAAACTTGGATTAATCACCGGCAAAATCAGACAGCCAATACTTACCGACCCAACATACAGTAAATGGAGAACAGAAAATGCAATTGTTAAAGGTTGGATTATCAATTCCCTAAACCCAGATTTAATTGGGAATTTTATTAGATTTCCTACAGCTAAAGGTCGTCATTGCCACAACCTACTTTGATGGAGGAGATAATGTTCAGGTATATGACCTAAAATGAAAAGTCAGTCGAACCACACAAGGGAAGGGTTCTCTAGAAGACTACTACACTGGCTTACAATCTCTTTGGCGAGATATCGACTACAAATGCCCAAATCCCAAGACATGCGATAAGGACATACAGAAATACAACATATTAATTCAAGAAGATCGAATTTATACCTTCTTGGATGGTTTGGATGATCAATTTGATCAGAGCCGCCAAGACATTCTTTAATAGATCCCTCTATCATCGATCAAGCAAGCCTTTATTTAAGTGAGAAGAGAGAACATTAGACAAACTGTGATGATGGAGAAGGAACGGGGAGATAGTTTTTGTTTACTAACAAGAGGTAGAGACAATAACTGGGGTGAGATGAGAAGGGGAGGCATGGTGAACTTAGGGCTATAGAATGACAAAGCTGTCAAGAATGGTGTGAACTACAGGACGACTAATGAGGGATGAAATGATTTCAACAGCCTCACTCTTACAAGCCCGAACAGACGGGCTGGACCTGGTTGCAACTCATCCAAACCATTTTTTAGCCTATCATCATCTAAAAAACAAACCCTTCAGCCCAGGTCTTGACCACATGGGCTGAATTCCAGCAAGCCATTTTTTTCTAGACCGAAAGCCTATGAGGGTGGGTGCACTTATTATGGAGGAAATAACACGTGGTTTCAGCTACACGGGTATCCTAAGTGGTGGTATGAACTGAAGGGAAAAAAAGATGAACGAAATGGCCATGCAACATTTGTTACTAATACAGATCCAAACACATTTGTGCCACTCAACAATCAACCTCAGTCTACAACTCAAGACCCAGGTATTATTGGTTCCACAAACTTAGTATCCAATGGTGAACATGTAAACAGTTGGATTATTGACTCAAGGGCGACATATCACATGACCTATAATCATAATAACTTTAAAACAAAATCAGTTCCTCAGCAGAAGGCCATATCAAATGCTAACGGTGATATATATCCGATAACAGAGGAAGGAACCGTGGAATTATCAACCACATTCACTCTCCCTAATAGTCATTTTGTTCCTTCACTCTCCACTAAATTACTATCAATAGGGCAAGTCACAGAAGATTTAAAATGTTGTGTACTGATGTATTCCTCATTTTGTTTGTTTCAGGAAGTTCTCACGAAGAATATTTTTGGTCATGGTACTAAGAGGGGAGGGTTATAATATGTGAATGATTTGGACCTTGGAAAAGTTCATTCCACCCAATCATCACAGCGGCAAGGACAAGACATTTGGTTATGGCATTACCGGTTAGGACACTTATCATTCAGCTATCTACAACATTTATTCCTTACTTTATTTGAAAATGTATTGCTCTCTAGTTTCAAATGCAAGGATTATATCATGGGTAAAAGTTATCGAACAAATTACCCTATTAGTTATAATAAATGCAATGCACCATTTGAAATTATTCACTCTGAGTTATGTGGTCCTGCACCTGTTGTGACTACTGCTGGCTTTAGATGGTTTGTCACCTTTATTAATGATTGTACAAGGGTCTCTTGGGTTTATGTGTTGAAATATAAGAAAGATGTCCTACTTGTTTTTTAAAAATTTGTCACCCTTATATAAACTCATTTCTCTATGGGCATTAAAACTCTTCAATTTGATAATGAAGGTGAATATATTAGCCAAGAGTTTAGACAATTTTGTGATAGCAAGGGCATCATACACTAGATTACTTGTCCACATACTCCTCGGCAGAATAGAATTGTTGAACGGAAAAACAAACACATACTGGAGACAGTACGGACCATTATGAGAGCCGTCTATATACCCCAATAATAGTGGCCTTATGCCATGGGTACATTTTTTTATCTTCTCAACCGCATGTCATCCCGAGCACTTAATTTTCACACACCACTCCAGACTTTGGAATGGTACGTTAAACTACATTCAACATTCCATATACCTCCAAAGATTTTTTGTTGTGTTGTATTTGTACATGTTCTAAAGCACCAACGATCCAAGTTGGATCCATGTATTGTTCATTGTGTCTTTCTTGGCTATGGTTCTCATACAAAAGGATATTAATGTTATAATCCCTTCACACGGAAACTCTGTTACTATGGATGTAACCTTTCTTGAGACCAAATATTTCTTCAATGAACCATCCCCGTCTGTTCTTCAGGGGGAGAATAGACATGAAAAACAAATATGGGATTGGGTTCATCTTGACCATACTTAAACAGAACTGGTGATTACTGAGCATATCAACCACGCCGATTTACATACTCAAGCCACATCGAATAACCCCCTCTTCAATATACAACACGACCAAAATCAGAATCGTGAGGACAATCCCGACACTACAACTGAGGTAAGATCTCGTAACTCACCTAAATTACCCGATTTTATGACATATAGTTTACCTTACATGCATAATCAAAGAGTGCCCCCAAACCGGTACTCACCGAAAATAGAAGGAAGAAAGTCCAAATACTCAATTGCAAATTTTATCTCAGCCAATAACATGTCAGAAGCAAAGGTCTTCATGAGAAAAGTGTTTTCAGAACAGGTCCCACGAAACATTTGAAGAAGCCATGCTAGATGAACACTGGAAGATGGTTGTTTATGATGAAATGAAGGCTCTTCATAATAATAATACTTGGGAACTAACTACATTACCAGATGAAAAAAAAACAGTTGGATGCAAATGGTTGTTTACTATGAAATGTAAAGCAGATGGGATAGTAGAACGATAAAAAGCGAGACTGGTAGCTAAAAGATACACACATACATACGTCATAGACTATCAAGAAACATTCTCACCAGTAGCCAAATTAAACACAATTCGGATACTTCTATCACTTGCAGCAAACCTAGACTGACCTTTACATCAATTTGATGTAAAAAATACATTTCTTCATGGAGATCTAGAGGAGGAAGTGTATATGGATGTTCTTCCTGGTTTTACTAGAAAAAAAAAAATATGGTGTGCGGGCTTACAAAATCACTTTATGGACTGAAACAGTCTCTCATAGCATGGTTTGGAAGATTCAATGTAGCAATGCAGAAGCATGGATTTAGCCAAAGCAACTCGAACTATACACTATTTCTGAAAATAAATGGGGCAAAAACGGTAGCTTTGATTATTTATGTTGATGATATAATAGTCACAGGAAATGATGAAGAAGGAATTTCAGAATTACAAAGGTATCTAGCAAGTGAATTTAAATTAAGGATCTTGGTGGGTTGAAATATTTTTTAGGCATCGAAGTATACAGATCAAAACTGGGCATATTCCTCTCACAAAGAAAGTATATATTGGCCCTATTAGCTGAGACAGGTATGTTGGATTGCAAACCTGTGGATACACCAATAGTACAAAGTCATTGTTTAGCAGAATATCTAGATTAGGTTCCTACAAATAGAGAACAATATCAAAAATTGATGGGAAAACTCATCTACCTTTCACATACATGTCCTGATATCGCATGCGAGTACTTAGATACTTAAAATCCTCTCCGGGAAGAGGAATTATTTTCTCAAAGAATGATCACCTTAATATCATTGGTTATACTGATGCATACTTGAATGGGAATTTGATTGATAAAAAGTTTACTTCGGGATACTTTACCTTTGTTGCGGGAAACTTGGTGACCTGGAAAAGTAAGAAGCAAAATGTTGTTGCTCTATCTAGTGCTGAAGCAGAATTCAGATGGATGACCAAAAGATTATGTGAAATACTATAGATAAAGGGGCTACTTAAAGAGCTAGGATATCTTTTGGAGACTGAGATCAAGATATACTATGACAACAAAGCTGCAATTGTCATAGCCAATAATCTAGTTCAACATGACAGAACTAAACACGTGGAAGTAGATAAACATTTCATCAAGCAGAAACTCGATGAGAAGATTGTGATTTTTCCTTTTGTTAGATCTGAGGATCAATTAGCAGATATACTTACTAAAGCAGTATCCAGTAAAGTATTTCATTGCTCTCTCAACAAGTTGGGCATACGAGATATCTTTGCACTAACTTGAGGGGGAGTGCTGACAAAAACTAATTTAGCAATCAAATATTACAAATCAGGAAAACTAGAAATCAGGAATAAGTTTAGGAAAGATTTTGGTATATTTTTATTTTTAGTTTTCCATCCTTAAACAGGATTGTTATTGTACATGCATATATACAAGTTCTATACAATAAAGAAAGAGTATTGTGAATTGATACAAATAATTATCTCTAAACTACCTGGACATTGTTGACAAGACATGTATAATATTAAGAGTAGAGAAAACAGACAGGATTCATCAACATTAGCTGGTTGGAAATGTAGTATAGAAATGATATGTTGAATTCAAGTTAAATTGTCTAGAGAATGATGTTTCCTATTGTGCCAGCCTACGAATATTGAATGCATGATGATAAGATGGAATTTACTGATGCTGTTGTTAATCTTGATATTTAAGGCTGTCATGACTCTGGAGGAAAAGCTGAAAGCATCAGGAATTCCGTATGAGGTACATATTTATCCAGGCAATGCACATGCTTTCATGAACAGGTCTCTAGAAGGTGTGAAGAGGAGGAAGGAGATGGGAATGCCTGATGAGGATAAAGCTTCTTCTGAGCTGGCAGGTCCCGATTCAAAACATGGATGACTCGTTTCTTATCTGCATGAATGAGTGCTCAGTTTTATACATCCATCTCGGCTATATGCTTGCTAGCTTGCATGTAGCAGCATGGTATGTTGCACAGACACGGGCTGGGAAGGCCTAGCACAAATTATGTGAGATCCCCTCATGTGCAAGTCTGTTATTGCTCGTGTGTTGTTTGTGACGTGATTTGAGTTTGTTTTTAACATTTGTTATTGTGTTTTGGGCAAAAGAAACAATTTAATCTAAAATTTAAGTTAAGCAGTTAGCTGAAGTCTCAAGATGTAATTTATATTATTTTTAATATATTTTTTTAAATGAAAGTGTTTTACACTTGAAATTTACACAATTTCATATTATTTTATGTTTAATTTTTATCAAATAAATACAGATAGTAAGATTTAAACTTATAACCACTTGATCATCAAGACTTTGATACTATATTATAAAAAATCAAATCAACCTAAAAATTTAAACTCTAATCACTTTTGCTAATCTATATCACCATGAAATCCCAGAGAAGATCCAATGCATAAATCTAGTTTGTTTGATGATTGATTATCATCGTACGGCTCAGATACTTCTATCATTATGTTTTTATGATCAATACGTAGCATTAATAGCCTAAGAGACTCTTATTCTCGCTCAATTATCAATATGAATTTCTTACTTATTTTCGTTGGACACGATTGTTTTTAGAGAGTACAATAGGAAATTTGTCATTTTACTCTCTGTCTTATAATTTTTATTTGAATTTTTTTAGTTATCTTTCAAAAACTCGTAAAATTCTTCTTTTCTTTCATTTTTTTAATTGGAAAAGGCAATGTGGATTTGATGGAATGACAGGAATCCCAGTTAAAAGAAAGGGTGTTTCCGGTATTCAGTTAAAAGAAAGGAATACAATTTAAAATAAAAAAATTATTAATTTAAAATACAAAACAGTTACAACGCCTGTGGGACCAGGAGGAACTAGTTGATGAACTGTGTCAACGGCTCATGGTGTTGTAAGACGCTGCTCCTCAATTAGGAGTTGTTGATTAGATATGGATCCTTGATTGTACTACCATAGTTTATGGCTGTCGTGTACGGGATGTTGAAAGCACCTCCGATGAAAGGGAAACATGATAGATTTAGATTCTTTTTATATTTTAAATTTTTAATATATTTTTTAGATTATTTTGATGTTTTTATATCAAAAATAAATTTTAAAAAATAACAAAATATTATTTTGTTATATTTTTAAATAAAAATTATTTTAAAAAATAATTATTATTATAATTTTACAAATATTATTAATGTCAAATAAACACGGTTGCATCGCAGTCGTGCAATCTATTTTCCACACGGCATCTTAGATAGAGTAACTTGTGATGATGCATGAAACTCAATGCTTAAGGTTTTTTAAAGTTGAAGTCCACCACAATTTTGACACGCATTAAAATGAAAAGAATTTTAAATAGATTGTGGGGTATTTATGATTATAGAATAATGGTTATTTTTTAAAATATTTTTTTATTTTTTTATCTTAGATAGAGTAACCTGTTTGTTTTTGCGTTTCAAAAATATTTTTGTAAAAAATAAAAAAAAAATTGCTTCAAATTAATATGTTTTTTGTATTTTTAGATCATTTTGACTCGCTGATATTAAAAATAATTTTTAAAAAATAAAAAAAATATTTTAATATATTTTTAAATAAAAAATATTTTAAAAATCAGCTACAATCATAATTTCAAAACTACTCGATAAAGAAATCTTAACAATAAATAATTAAATATGATGATTGAAAGATTTGGTGAGAAGAGGAGGAAAGGAACCCTTCTTCTCTCTTCTGTATTTCTTTAATCTCCAGCTGGTAATTAATGTGAAGCACATAGCCCTAAGAAAAGGATGGATAGGCAATGCAATTTGGACAGCGCACTGAATATTTTATTGTTTTTGTGTTTTAAAAAGTATAATTTAAAAATTTTAAAAAAACTTTATTTTTTATTTTAAATTAATATTTTTTAATATTTTTAAATTATTTTAATACGTTGATATAAAAATAATTTTAAAAAATAAAAAATATTATTTTAATATATTTTTAAATAAAAAAAACACTTTAAAAAACAATCACTTTTAAACACCTTTCAATCAAAATTAGTCTACATTCGATGTATCTTCAAATAAGCAACGTAGACGTGGAGCTTGAATGATTTTCAACAATTCATATGTTAATATAAAAATTAAATTTTAAAAAATATATATATTATTTTTATATATTTTTTTAAAGAAAACACTTAAAAATCAATCACTATATTTATATATAGTCACGATCAACGAGAGAGGCAGAGTTATGAAAGATGCGTGCAGAATCTCACTCTTTCACATGTCCCGTTACTTATGATGGGCGGTGGATATCAACCCATTTTTATTTTTTTTTTGTTTTATTTTTGTCTTAACACGTTTACATAATTTATAAGCCTGAGTCCACCTAGCTTTTTTTCGTGTACATATGTTTGGTGTGACTGAGAGTGTGTTTGGTTTTCATATAGTTTCTATAATTGTGATTAAAAAAAATAAGTTTTAAAAATATAGCTAAATGTGATTAGTTAGGTTTAAATATATATTTGATAAAAATTATGGTTGAAGTTTATATGTAACAAAAAACATGTATAAAATGTGTGTTTGGAAGTGTAATTACAGTTGTTTTTCAAAGTGTTTTTTTCTTGGAAATGCATTAAAATAATTTTTTTATTTTAAAAAAATTATTTTCGATATCAGCGCATCAAAATAATTTGAAAACATAAAAAAAAATTAATTTGAAGCAGAAAAAAAATAAAAAAATTTTAATTTTTTTCAAATTATAATATTTAATTTGAACAAATTGCTATACAATTACAATATTTAAAAACATGTAGGGTTACATTCCTGACTTTATGCTTTGTTGGTACTGTATTGATTTTAAAACACAATTATTTTTAAGTTATTTTAGTCTAAAAATAATATTTTTTAAAAAAGTTTTATTTTGTTTTGAAACAAAAAAAAACATGATATTTTTTTAAAAATATATATACTTTGTGTTTAAATCAAACCAAACACTTCTTACTTACAACCAAAACCAAAATATTCATTACAAAACTCCTTAAAGAGAAGATGGTATAATTTATGGTTAAAGGATGAAGTTATATGCCTAAAGATTGAAACCCTTACATGAAAGTGAAAGTTTAAAGGTAATTATGAGTATAATTAGAAGAAAAAAAATATATCAGAACTAAATTGAATTTCATTCAAATTCCATATTAAAAACCCTAATTTATCAGAAGTTAACTTAGACGACACACCTGCTTCATGTTCAAAACGCATAGTTGGAATAGATAGTAAATGACGTGTTATTTATCTTTTTTTATGGCAGTTTTAGGCTGATCAAATTGACATTTTTAAATGAATAAATGTGAAGCTACAGACCAAACCTCTAAATTGAGCAAAGTTAGATCCAAACGAAAAGTATGTTTTCCCTCTACCAACCTCAGGCGGTTTCTAACGATGATGACATCAAAGTTGCTCCGACAAGGCTTTGAAAATGATCAATTCATTCAGCTACAAATGTGATACCCATTGTGCAAAATCATTAATTTTTTTTTGTGTGTTCACACTTCCAACCTTCTCGATGGGTTCTTATCAAGGATTAACCATGTTTCTCTCAAGTTCAAAAGGCCAGAAACAATTCATTGGTCTCCAAGTTTAGCAAAACCACTAAAATCTTCAAAATCAAGTTTGTCATAAAACCACCAAAGTATATAGCTTCTAGTTGTTAAAACCATTCAAAATCATCCTCATTCCGATCAGAGGGTCAAGTATTGATCAATCATGATCAAACCTTGATAAAAAAAACTTAGATTGAAACCCTATTAATATCCCTTGAGAAATCAGAATAGGGAGAAAAAAAAATAGGGGGGAAAGAAGAGAGAAAAAAATTGATAAAAAAACCCTAGTTATGAAGGTCCAAGAGCCTGGCACAAGGGTTTTTTTAGATTTGAAAGGGTAGAAACTTATGGAGGCAAGATTTTACAAAATAGAGAAAGAGGGACAACAACCAACCATCAAGTTTGTCGCAAAATCACCAAAGTATATAGCTTCTAGCTGTTAAAATCATTCAAAACCATCCTCATTCCGATCAGAGGGTCAAGCATTGATCAATCATTATCAAACCTTGATAAAAAAAAAAAGTTAGCTTGAAACCCTATTAATATCCCTTGAGAAATCAAAGCAGGGAGAAAAAAAAAAAGAAATGAGGGGGAAAGAGGAGAGAAAAAAAATTGATAAAATAACCCTAGTTGTGAAGGTCCAAGAGCCTAGCACAAGGGTTTTTTTTTTTTTTTAGATTTGAAAGTGTAGAAATTTGTGGAGGCAAGATTTTACAAAAGAGAAAAAAAAAGGAACAACAACCAATCATTGATTGAAACTTTGAAGGTATAAACCTTCTCTGAACTAGTAGGTTAGGTCCATGAGGCACACCTTTAGTTCTTCCCGACATGTTATAATGATGTTTTGGTGTTATAATGTTTTTGGTTTTGATTTTAATTAATGCATAAAAATATTATTTTTTCTTGATTAATCCTGATTTGAGTTGGTTGTTAATATTTGTTGAATGTTTAGAAAATAGCTGGATGATTGTTTTTAGTGAAATGGAATAGGTTAGGAATCTGCCTAATATGGCATTAGGTTTTTTAATTTTTTTAGGAGCTTGCTAATGCATGTTCTTGGCTCCTAGGTCTTGGTTAAGTCTTGTGAAATGTTAAAGTGTCAATTTTGTATCTCAAAGTGTTGAATATGCTTGCTGTTTAGGTTTGATGGTTTTGGGAATTGAAACCTCATTCATGTTTTTTATGAGTCCATGTTCTTTCAATTTCTTTTAATTGCACTCATAATCGCCTCCCAACTTTTAATTTCATGCAAAATAACTCTTGCCAAACTCAATTGTCAGCCCTAAAGTTTACTGCTATTTTCATTTTAGTCTTTAGTTTTGAACTTCAATTGACCAATAAACTTTCAATTTCAGCCCCTAATTTGGTCAATTTCAACTCCTAAATTCACATGTCTTTTTCAGTTTGGTTGTTGATTTTTTATTTTTTTCAATCAAGTCTATAATTGCCCATTAAATTTTAATATTTATGCAATTAAGCCCCTGATTTGACCAAATTAACTCTTAAAAATTACAATTCAACCCCTAGACTTTAATTTCTTTCGATTAAAGCCTTAATTGATTTCAATTATCAATTTCTTTTGCAATTAAGCCCTCAATAAATACAATTAAATCTTGAAAAATTTCAATTGAGTCCTTAAACATCAAATTTTGAATTTTTCTTCTTAGATTGAATTTTCTTTGCTAATAGTGTCTTCATCAATCGGAAATACATTATCAAATTTTCCAATCTTGTATATTCTTCTCACTTATATATTTTTTTTAATTTTCTCCCAACATTTGTTTTTCAATTTTTTTTGTATTGTCTGATTTTTTGTTTATATGAGGAATCAAAATTGGGTAATAATATATTTTTATGAATAATTATAAATGAAACTAGAATTATTATTCTTTTATTTTTTATATAGTCACATAAGAATAATCAAGATATTGTTTTTTTTGGTTGAAAATTGCTTTATAGATTGTGATAAGTTTTTATATGAAGAACCAAACTTTTGATTTTAAAAAAACCAACATTGTTCATTAAAATTAAAAAATGAATGAATAAGTAAAGAGAATACATTTTTTTTTCTTTTAAATTTAAATCATTTGAGTTCTCACGGAATTGGTATTTTCATTGCTTTAATTTTGCATTGAAAGAACCATGATGTTGATAAAAAAAAACAAAATTCATGTCCATGTCAAATAAAAATGCACAAATAAAAAGATAAGATTTTAACTATATATATATATATATCATAATTTAAATTATTTCAAACAATTATTTTAATAATTAAAGAATTGAATAAAATAAGTTTTGAAAATGACCCCGTAGTTGTTATAAACCTCATTTATGGTAGATGTGTATTCAATCCAAACATCATCTCAAAATTAAGATAGAAAACATTTATTATTTAGAGGGTGTTTTTTTGAGACAATAAAAAAGTTATTTTTAATTTTTTTAAAAATATATATAAAAATAGTAATTTTTTTATTTTTTAAAATTTACTTTTAATATTACCATATTAAATTAATCACTCAGTTTATCTATGTAGGTGAGGCACCCACTAGACCATCAACTTCGACTGAATTTCGAGGGACAAGATTTCTGTTGGGTTGAGAATGACTGATGGGGTTCTTCTCTTCTTTTATATTTGACCAAAACTAACTAATGGCAGAGATCCACAACAAAAGATTTTATTTTATTTTATTTTATTTTATTGGGAAACGTGTTTTGATCATAACTTCTTCCCTGGTGGACTTAATTGTCAGTTGATTATTAGTTGGTTTTCATCCTGTGGGTCCTTTATTATCATTGTTGACTTCCCTTTCTTAAGAAAATGATAAACTACATGAAATACTTTTTCTACATTAAAACGAAAGAAGTGTTGAAAAATGAAAACGATTCATTTCAAGTTTTTTTTTTTAAAAAAACATTAATTTAAAATTTTAAAAAAAATTAAAATTTTTAAAAAATACAGTGCAACTTTTATTACTAGCCATGATTAGGCTAATGTGTGAGAGTGATTTTAGGTATGTATAATCATGGAGTTTTTCAATGTCAAATTAATTAGTGGCATGATTTTCATCAATGTGAGGTCTTTTGGCAATTTTGCATGCTCTCATTTCATTGAAATAGGTTTGAGAATGTGCTTACGAGTATTTTTTAAAGTGTTTTTTATTTAAAAATATATTTAAATAATATTATTTTTATTTTTAAAAAATTATTTTTGATATCGGCGCATCAAAATGATTTAAAAACACCAAAAAACATATTATTTTAAAGCAAAAAATAAAAAAAATTCAAATTTTTTCAAAAACGCTTTTGAAACGCAAATTATGGTTATAATTAAAGGTGAGATGTAATTTTAATAAACAATTGTCAATTTGAAAAAAAAAATAAAGTTTTTTCAAATTCTTCTACTTGAATTAACTTGTTGATTCTCTTAATTACATTTTTTTTTCAAATTATATCTTGAAAAACCTAGGGTATTTGAATTTTTTTAAACAATTTGAATCTTCTTTTTGACCAAATGCATTCTCGTTCCTTTTCAACCTAGTAAGAAATTACTCGTATATTTACGAGTTGAAAAAACTTTTCTTAGATTATTTGGGTTTTGAAAGAATTTTGAACCTTTACCCGTTTTATTCAAAGTCATTTTGAAGAAATTTCCAGATTTTCAAATTTTTGTAATATTTTTTCAAAACTTTGACCCAAGTCAATTTAAAAAATTAAGGTACTTCAAAAACTTTTGAATAGTGCTCACTTTTTTTATTATTATTCATGTGAGGTGTTCGGACCAGCTTGCGTGCACCTCGACTAATCCCCACGGGTCATGAAGTTAACGACCAAGTAAGCCTCCAGTGGTCATTAATATTAGGGGTCAGCTTGCACGTACCTGGACTAATCCCCATAGGTCCTTAAGTTAATAACCAAGTAAGCCTTCAGTGGCTATCAATATTAGCAATTAATTACAGGGTTCGAATCTAGACCACATAGAAAACAAACCTCTTGGTCTTAAGTTCTTATTATTGAACCACCTACTAGATAGTTGAATAATACCTCCCTTTAATTATTATAATGGTGGTTTGAAAAAAAATGAAAATTTCTAAAATGGAGCTTCGAAAAAAATGCTGGTTTGCTTTAACATTTTTAATTTTAAGTGATAAATAAAATAAATGTCTCAAATATACTTTTTACATATTTGGAAAATTATTCAGTTTGACTACATTTTATATATAATATATAACTTTTTTAAAATATCATTCTGTCAATTTTTTTCTATCCAAGTCCACAGAATTATATCTTTTATTCCTAGAATGATTTGAGTAATATAAAAGTATAACAAAATGTATCAAATTATTTAAGAAAAAAATCAAAACTACTCAACCATTAAATTTAAAAATAAAATAAAATAATATTCTTGTATAACTCAATATCATTTTTAGAATAAAAAAATATACTGTACCAATTCAAATGGTAAAATTTGATTGAAAACATATTACAGAATTGAATATTATATAAAATATAATAGTCAGAACTAAAAAATATATATTTAGAGGCTTAATTCATGATCATAGAAAATGCGAAAACACTATGCTCTTAGCTAGAAAGAACAAAAGTGAATCAAACTCCGTATGACTTGAGATAACCTAATTAATTTAATCACGTGTTAGTCCTTTCAACTTTCGTGCTCTACAAGTACTCCGCTCACATCTTTTCAATACATAATCATTAATTTATGTGGACGTAATTCTTACTGCACCCATGCAGCGGGTTTATTTTTATATTTTAAAAATATTCTTTTAAAAAAATTATATATTTTTTATTTTTTATATTAAATTAATATTATTTTAATATTAATTATATTATTTTAATTTTTATTTTAAATTAATATTATTTTAATATTTTAATACTTAAAAATATTATTTTAATATATCTCTAAATAAAAATATTTTTAAAAAATTATTACCACACTTCAAACAGTTCCATTGAACCTAACCTTGAAATTGTTAAAGGCTCAAACCTGTAATTGTATTTTTTTAAAAAAATCAAAAGATATTATTTTAATAAATAATATTTTTTTTTTAATATTATTTTGATATTAATTATATTTTTTAATTTTGATATTTAAATTAATATTATTTTAATATTTTAAAATTATTTTAATATTTTAATACTTAAAAATAATATTTTAATATATCCCTGAATAAAGAATATTTTAAAAACAATTATTACCGTACTTCAAACAGTCCCATTGAACCTAACCTTGAAATTGTTGAAGGCTCAAACCTGTAATTGTTTTTTTTTAAGAAATAAAAAATATTATTTTAATAAATAATATTTTTTTTTTGTAAAAAAATCAATGGTTGATGGCTGGATTTTGTTTGGTTATGAAATAACTTTAGTTACTTACTAGATTAAATATTTCTTTTATTTTGTTTAAATAATACTTGAATTAAGTAAAACAATCCTAGTTTTTTTAGTTAGATCAACCAGATTTTTTTATTTTTAACTTGACCAGTCAAAACCCAACTTCACTCCATGTTTTAAAACTAAATTATTCATTATCTTTTTCTGTGAACCCGTGCTTGATTTTACTAAAGTCTTGCTCTCTTTTGCACTCTTCCTCTCCTCCCACAATCTTCAACGTTCAAACACAAAACAACGACAACATTCATGAACCATCATGATCACTGATAGAGAGTCATGATAATTTATATGATGTTCTAAGAAAATAAGTTAGAACTTGTCGATCACGCGCAGAAATTTACTCTTCTTTTCTTTTTTTGCTAAAAGGGTTCAAGTGGTACGCCATAAATATTTGTTCAGGGGGTAGATTTTTTTATAGTCAAGAAAATTAAATAATATATTTATTTTATTTATTTATTAATGATAGAATAATATTTTTAATTTAATCTACATATAAATTCTTTGTATTTAGATTAAAGTAAGAACAATAATATAAATCAATTGAGAATAATTCTGGCATACTTCTCTATTTGTATTTTTATTTTTGTTGCCTAAGTTTGTGTATTTTCAAGAATTTATTGATTGAGTGTTTTTAATTTTACAAGCTAATATATAAATGTCATCTTTATATGATTATTATGGAGCACATAATTGGTTAAGTTCAAAAATTAACAAATTATAATTATGATTTAAAAAATTAAGAATAAAATATGACTTGTCAAATAAAAATCAACGAATGCTCAATTTCCTAGCTTTTTCACAAACCAAACACATATTCACCGCTGATCGGAAATTTATTTTTAAGAAAATATATTTAATTAAAACTGATTTGGAATAAATGTTTATATTTAAAATACAAAAATAAATTATTTTAACTTTTTTAATATTAAAAATTCAAATACAATTATATACGAGGATTAGAGACTAATCAAATAATTTATTTTTATAATTAAAAAAACAAAAACTATTATAACACCAAACAAATTTTAACTAAACAGTTTTTTTAACTCCATAAAAAACAAAAATTATGATAATAATAATTGTTTTTTAAAATATTTTTTATTTTAAAGCATATTAAAATAATTTTTTTTATTTTTTAAAAATTATCTTTGATTTTATCATATTAAAATGATATAAAAATATCAAAAAAATATTAATTTAAAATTAAAAAATAATAAATTTTTTTTAATTTTTTCCAAAAATAATTTCAAAATACAATCATGAACACATCTAAAAAAGTCACATCGCTCAGAGACCTGTATTTAATAAAAGGTTCCGTAGGCATAACTAGAAGCAGAAGAGAATCATCTCCTTTTGTTTTGACTCACTCTTCAAACAATGCGGCCCTTCTGACTGTCT
>Ga0307510_10000432_pt1 | contig 40362 bp, 51 predicted proteins | sample 12_EM_MG_FD_207224 | JGI IMG/M metagenome (GOLD analysis project Ga0307510, IMG submission 207224) | Populus trichocarpa ectomycorrhiza microbial communities from riparian zone in the Pacific Northwest, United States - 12_EM | ecosystem: Host-associated > Plants > Roots > Unclassified | place...
ACATACCTCTAATAACATTATGGCAAGCGATCACTTCGGCAAACGAGATGCGACCACCGGGAGTGAGAGAAGTGAGTGTCGGTAACAGTTCAATCACGGCATCTGAAAGCTTGTGCTCAGCAAGCTCCTGTAGCAGATTTAGAGTTGTCGCTAGGCAGAAAAATGCTCTAGAGGGCGCACAAGTATGATGCGTTTGAACTGGTCTGACCGAATGAATCCGTCCTGGTTCTCATCGAGATAACGGAACGCTTGACGCAATCTCTCGCCTTGCAGGCCCTTCATAAGTTGCGTGAATTCATTATCTGTATGGCTCATCAGCGCTGCCCTCCATAATGACCGCATAGTGAACGCGTACACCCAAGAACGTGGGCCCCGCTCTTTTTCCCTAGGTGAAGCTTGACCCAGTCACTAGATGCGTCCGTTCAATGCATCCCGTCAACACCCATTCACGACCGTGAGCAACGTACCAGTCAAAATTAAATGGAATTGCGTCAGGGCCCATTTCGGCGGAGAACACGCTTTTGAATTCATCGAAGGTGATTGTACCTGATCCATCACTGTACGCCATAGACAGGTCCCGGATGTCAGCTGACCTCAGTCATGCGCAGAAAAGCGTGCGCATGCATACACGTCAAAGTACTGGAACGCAATGTAGTAGTCCGCGTCTGGCCGCTTGAGCAGGGTCTGGAAGACCACAAAGTCGTCCCACGACAAGAGACCGCGCTTTGAGATGTCCGCGACGCGAAAGAGAGCGGCATACCGCGAACGACCAATACGGGTCAAGTCATTCTTGGGCGCGATGGCATTGACAAACTGTTCGCGGTCCAAGAACCTGGCCACACGGTCACTACGGGTTGTGTACGAGAAGAAGGGTACGCACTTTTCGCCATCGACGACGGCCTTTGCGCTCGCGTCGAACGTCCGCCGCCACCGCTTTGTCTCCGATTCTTGTACGCGCACGGCACTCTTGACGGACTGAACGACGCGCGCGGTACGACTTGCGTCGGGATTTCCGGAATCCGCGTGCACCACGGGTAGGGTATTGGGGGAGGATGTCATGGATTTGTCAATTACGGGCTTGAATATGTTCTAGGTCAGCGAGTTCCGAAACGGAGCGAGAATGACAGTGGGTTTTAGTTGGTGGTGAGGAACCAAAAGGTGGGTATTGTATGAATCTATGTCGTCTATAGAGTGTAGAAGAGGTCTATGCCAGAGCAGTCGCAATTCTAGAGGTTCTAATTTAGTATGAGTGCGGATGCGAGAGGGAGCGGAAGATGCGGGGGTCAAGTGTGTGACCGCCTCAATAGTCGACCTTTGACTTTTGCCGAGACATTTTTTTGCATGCCAATGTCCGCTGACGTAAACACAAACACTTTCATCCGGCCTCACACCTTCACTCGGTGGTGGGCGAAGGGACAATAACTGGTTCAGCCAGCGGCTTTGAGATGTGGGTCGGGTCGGACCGTAAGGATGTCTGAATATGTCTATTCGTCATAGAGTTGGTTTTAAGAAGTTGCCCCGAATGCGGTTGCGCGAGGCAGCCGGAAGCTAATGCAATACATTTCCTTATTGGGAGCTACGGACCGCACTAGGTGCATGCTAACTTCGTTCTCTGCACACAATACGCATCCCAACTTCTCTTCAACGCGCTGCCATGTTGCATAAGTCCTCACCGTCAACACGCTAAGTCAACCTGGGAAGTTTGATGGGGGACGCACATGTAGAATGTCCCGCTCGGCAGCCTCACGCTCCATTTCGCGTGTGAAGCAATGACAATGCACCATCGGCATCACATCATATACTGCTTTCAGATCAATATCTGCCCGTGATGACGACGATGATGGCGAAAGGATGCCCCGAAAGGCGTCAAGGAATGTGATTGCAGAGTCTGGAAGATTCATGACGAAATGTGAAATGCGTCTGCGTGGCGGTAGCTGCGAGGGAGGAATCAAGCCACGTAATTGTTGCCGGGACTGTGCACGACGCTGTGATTGTGAGAGCGATGGTCCCGAATATCCCGGCAGTGGGTCCGTTGCAACCCGCATCGCCACATGTCGAATGAACTCGCGTCCGTCCTCGCATGATGCGCGAACACGATCAGTCACCTGTAGGAAAAATTCCGTTCGCGTATCAGTGGCTATAGTCGCTGTTCTACTGACCTTGTTATCTTTTATATTCATGATAAGGTATTTGTAACTCTCGGGATTCAAATCATTAGCCAATACGGCGCAGCCCTTTTTCGCCGCAGGTAGTGAAAATGGGCCTACGCCAGCAAACACGTCCGCAACCAGGTCATCAGGCTGAAACATGCCCACAAGACGTTCATGCTCCGTGTGTAGCCGAGAGTTCCAGTATACACGGGAGAAATCGAACTTGAAACGACAAGCAGATTCGATCTGTGTTTTGCATATTCAGCAAAAAGAAAGCAGGGTAAAGCTGGAGAACCGACGTGTTCGACGATGTAGTTTGGCTCACCCGCTAGGAGCTCCATGCTGAAGAATCGAAATTGCGCGTCGATCGAATCGAGCTTGTTAACGACAGTACGCAAACGTTTGTTTTTCTAACGTGCGAGTTGACAGGAGAACATATTTCAAAAGGAACACACCCACATCGAGGATGACTTGTCCGATGGTGTGCTTGTATGGTAAGTACTCATCGTTGAGGTTCATATGAGCTGCATGGCATGATAGTCAGGTAACATGGCAGAGGTCTACTGAGCAAGGGCGACGTCTACCCAGATGACCCATGGTCGAAAACCCGGTGGGAGAACCATCCAGTAGTTCCTCTGGAAATATCGCATCCAGGATTTCATCTAGGAATACCACAGCCTTAGAGAAACATTCACACAAAGGCACATCCAACGAACCAGCGTTCCAATAATCATAATCAAGTTGGATATTGTACGTTGTCAGAGATGCATTTTGTGATTTGAGATATAATCGAGCGTCCGCATTGAGGTCGGCTAAAGCACTTAGCTGCACGTAAGTATCACTGACGGTAGACAACCCCAACGAAACAGTATTCGTTGGGTCGTGGGACGAGTGGGAGGTGGAAGCAGTTTCCAGACGCACCTTCATGTTGTACACGAAACAATACGAGTCTCTTCTCGCCGTCCGGATACTCCGGGTCCGACACCACGCTACGTATCTTTGGCAGGTTGATGATGAGGCTTCAAGGACGGAACAAAATGGGAGCCGCGCGTGAACGAACGGAACGGGACACCATCGCGATCGGGGACCTCGGCGACGGGGATATGAACACTTACCCTCGCATAGGCTGTGCTTTCAGCACGGAGCCCGCATTAGCCGCAGGTAAACGCGCAGCGACCACAGGCACCGTCCGATGAAACGCGCTGCGAACCAGGTTGTCTTTCATCCAACGTGCCGGTGGTGGAGATGTATCTATAGTAACTTTCCGATGCATCTTACGCGGTCCCGAAAGATGGAAGTGTCGACGAGAATGACGTGATACGATGTTCAATGAGTGAGATTTGAAGGAGCGTGAGCTGAGAAGAGGAAGCATACGAAGTAGGTTGGTTTTAACGTAAGCAGCGACCTGTAGCCCAGACGTCGCCCTCTCGCAACACGATATCCGATATCCAAGCGACCATCTATCGATATCTATCTCTCGGCTGCGGGTCGTTCGTTACCCGTTCCTCATTGTATCTGTCAAGGCACATCAGATATAATATCAGTCTGCTTATCTTGCGGGGCGTAGTTACTGTGAAAGTGGTACCTGCTCGTCGCGCCGTATCCACACCACGATCACCACGGCCAAGGAAACGAACGGGAAAACAGAACACGGGCGATACTGCATATGTTGCCGCCACCCGAAATCCTTGCGCATCTCGTGGATGTGCATTGCCATCCGACTGATGCACCCGAGATCGCGGCATCTACCATCGAATCCATCCCATGCACGCTCTGCGCGATGTCGACGCAAGAGGGTGACCAAAGCAAGGTCGCTGCACTTGCGCGTGCGCGCCCAGATCGCGTCATACCCGCGTTTGGCTACCATCCCTGGTGGGCTCACAGGATTTCCCTCAGCGCACCCGCGGGCAGCGTCCCCGACCACGCCACCCACTACCGTGCTCTCTTCCTGCCCGAGTCACCACCCTCGTCATCGCAGCCCCCCAGTGCAGAGCTCGAGGCTGCCTTCACCCGTTTGCTCCCTACGCTACCGCCACCGATACCCCTCGCCGACGTCATCGCCGACGTGCGCGCGCACCTGACCGAGTTCCCAAGCGCGATGCTAGGTGAAGTCGGCATCGACCGTGCGGCGCGCATACCCTTCGCTGCGAACGTTGATGATGAGTCAGACGGAGGGATCAACGGCCGATTGTTGTCACCCTTCTTGACGCCCTTTGCGCACCAGTTGAGCGTCCTCGAGGCGCAGCTTGCTCTGGCCGTCGAGCTCCGCCGCAACGTGAGCCTGCATAGCGTTAAGGCGTCCGCGCAGACGCGTGAACTGTTCGATCGCATGGCAGCGACACACGGCGCTGCGTGGTTTGCAATCAGCGTCGATGTTCATAGCTGCACCCTCAGCCCGGAAGTGTGGCGGGGGATTGAGGTACGTCCTTCCATTCCCGCCACCCACTTAGTTCCATGCACCTCCCCAACGCCGGAGGCGAGGGGAGGAACGTCCACTGATGGGTAGAACAGAAATCCCATCCGAACGTATACTTGTCACTCTCGACGGCCATCAATGGCCGCTCACCGAGTCTCATTGCCCTCGTCCGAGCGTGCGCACCGTCTCGCATTCTTATCGAGTCTGATTATCACAATGCATGTGATGCACCGGCGCGAACTTGGGACATGGCACGTATCATCGCCGAAACGCATGGGTGGCCAATTGAGGATGTATGGGAAGACACACCGCCTCTAGATCTCTCGCAATGGGGCGTTGTCAGGCGACTGGAGGTGAATTGGAGTACATTCGTGAAAGGTGGGCACGAGGCTCCGGTTAAGAGACCCCCGGCAAAAGTGCGGCGTAGACGAGATTATAGTCTCGATTTAGTGGAAAGCGATATGGAAAACTAGAGGTGAGGTTTTAGGTTTCGATGTAGGGCCACTATCGACCACTGTATGCACGCATGTTCCGAGAAAGGACAAGGAAAATGTGAATAAAACCGAGTTTAACTATGAGCGCCTAATGGTATCCAGACATAAAAATAGCATCACCTCGCGCCGAACGTTGTGCACTACCGAAAAGTGTAGCTCAAAAGAAAGAATAGGCATACACCAATCAGACTACCGATGATGTACGTGTCCCGTCTCCGGCGGCTATGGATCATGGACAGGACTTTGTTAATGCCTGGCATCGTATCTGATGCAGGTAAAATGCACAAGTCAGTCAGTTTATGGACAGTACCGAAGGTATGAAAAGCTGCTAACTGAGCACACCGACCATCCGCGTCTGGATGCCGCCAAGCGAGGACCGTTGGCGTGCGAACTCGGTGCGGGTTTCACGGGCTTGCCTAAAGACACCTTTCAGCAGGGGCAAAGAGTAAAGTAGCAATTAAAAACCCACTCCAGTGTGGCATCGACCATCTCGTGTGAGCTGTCAATGCGGCCACGCTCCGCGAGTAAAGCCTCAGCTGCACTCGACTTGTATGCCCTGGACAAGATTTGAGGTATTGAGTAAACCGACCCAGGCAGGTCCATGGAATGGGAAGACGGACTCTATGTCATTGCGCACACCGCTAAGTAGATTAGCCTGGTCGACGGCTGCCTGGACATTTGCCTGGTGTATCGGGAATCAGAACAACGACCAAGAAAGTGAATTGAAGCGAAGAGGGGGGCCGGGCGGTGTAGAACGGAACAGTGCATACCTTTGTCCGTCGAAACTCTCTGCTGTAGTCTTGGAACACGTCTCTATGACGTTGTATGGCACGTAACATGGATTGCGAAGGAGGATTGTCTGTGTCATGGGCGACGGCATCTAAGGCCGAATTCGTCTCTCCGAGCTAACCCACCGCAAAACTCCCAGGTCGGTTTCCTAGGCTCATCGAAGGAGAGGAACACGGGCAACAGCAAACGCACCTTTTCGAGCAGGTCATCTACCTCACTCTCTGCCTCACGCCAGGATGGGCCAGCCTCAAGGTCATCATTCGTTCCCGCGCGGGAAATGGACGCAGCGAGACGAGCGTAGGAGGTAAGTTTTGAGTCGAATAAAGATTCGAGAGTTCTGCATTGTCGGTGTAATGAATCGTAGGTGGCCATCGATTTAGATTACTACTGAGAGGGGAGATTTCGGTTGCTGGGAGACACGACAGTAGCACAAGCATAGACAAACGCAGTAGCTTACGCCACGCTGCCGTGGCCCCACGATTACATAATACCACTTCCAACTTTCTGTAGATGTGATATGATATGCGTTGTCGGCTCGGATTGCCAGCAATCGCTTTCGACTTCGCGAATAGAGATGCGCTGGCTGGCATATTAATGACTTATTACAGGGTGACTTTAATTCTCGCTCATCCGATAGAAATTTCTATGCGATTGCTGCAACCCGTGCCGGCAATCCAGCGAGTGGCAGGATTTCTGCTAGGCTATCCCTTTGAGGGAATCCCGAACGCCGGAAGCAATTTGCAGGAATATAACGTATAACGGGGGCTCATGACCGTCCAGGCATTTAAAAGCTAGTTGGGAATCCAAAGCTTAATCCCAACCCGTTCCCGGACCCTCCTCTCTCCTCGCTCCACCCGCTCAACTCACAACACAAACCCATGGTTCTCTCTCAAATTCAACCCCACCTACAAATGACACGCACGACCTCTCTTCGTCGTGTGTCGAACGCAAAGCTACCCATACATCATCATTGTGTCCCAAAGGAAACGGTTCTCGTCGGCACAAAAGCCTCCAATGAGAAACCCAACGCTTCGGGCCTTACTCCCGATCAGACGCGCGCACTCCCTGAGCGCAGCGTCGACCCCGATGGCCCAGAAGCACGCATCGTACGTTCTCTACGCGAGCTGTACTCGTGCAAGGCCCGAAACGTGCGCCTGTGCTTCCCGCATCCCCGTCGAGTCCCTGAGGCTGGTTTATGCAGAGATCATATGAAGTTTACACCCATGACGCGGTCTTTCATGACCCCATTGGCACTGCGTGCGGGATAGACTGCATTCGTGCTCAGTTTGATGCGCTCCCAAAGGTATGTGCAACACGTGACTGCACCATCACCCACACTGGCACCTGATCATCATCTCGCTCCACAACACCGTAGCTCTTTCCTCGCTCCGACATACAAAAACTCCGCGTATTGGAAAACCCTTCAGGAATGCATGCTAACCTTGTTCTTATTGATTTGAATGTCGCATATTTCCGCGACGCCCAGGCCACTTCGCCCTTCGAGGTTTATTTAGGTCTTTGTCCATTCTATCGCGCATATTGACATACCCCACCAGGTTGTCAATTCACTCGTAACTCTTCAGCTGGACGACGCCGGTCAAATAACCCGTCATACTGAGGAATGGGATCATAACTGTGAGACGACTGCAGACGATGGCTTCCTCGGTATGCTCACCGAGCACCGCAAGAGGACGACAAGCTGTGATGACCCGTAGACGAGGGCACGGGATGTATCAATACAAACATGGCACACTATCACATTCATCTATCTTGTACATCATATCAGAATATCAACTATGTATGTTTATCGCTATTCGTTTGCGCGTGGTTCGGCATCGGCCCCTCGCCAATATTCCCTCAGCACGTCTAGAAATTTGGCATCCAGCTCTTGCCGGTCTGCTTCGCCGCTAGAAGCTTCGCTTGGGCCAGCATACTCTTGCTTCCCTGTTCCAGGGAATTGACACTCGTTTCCAAGCTTCCAAGCATTTCCCTGGATTTTCGCAGCGCCATGTTGAGCATGTGCAAGGTGAAAGGTCAAAAATACCTACCCGCGCTCCGAAACAGCGTTATGCAGTCTGTCGTATAGATTATTTTTAGAGCGTTCAACTGATGCGGCTGTTGTCCCCGCCTTGCTCGGTGTCACGTCCCATTCCGTGTAACTTGTATGCGCAGCGTGGGGCTCAGGTTTTTCTGGGACAGGTCTGTCGGGCCCCGCCACTACAAACAATTGCATCAGAACCAATCAGTTGAACGCCACAGGATGTGAACGTGGTCACGTACAAAGTGCGTCGATCTCGTCACCGGTTACGCTACCCGACCCAACCAGTCCACCGAGCCAGGATCGCCAGTCTGCCGGACCAAGGCTTACTGGCACCGGTGCAGGCGGTGCGTTGTGTTGTGAGCCGTCTTTACGTTCCATGAGCGAAACGAGCGGGATGTGGTATCCGCGCCGCGTGTTGAAGAGCGAATCAAGGCGTAGGCGCTTCGCTGGAGATGGCGACGCAACGCCGATAGTTGACGTCACAGCGGTGCTGGCCGTGGTTGCAGAAAGGACGGAATGCGCAGCGGTGCTAGTAGAGGAAGGTGTCGGAGAGGCTGCGCGCGCGGCTGGAGCGGCAGTAACGTTTGCGGGATCGCGAAGAGGGACGAGCGTAAGGAGGTCGCCCGTGGAATCCACTGACGGGGGGCTGTAAGGCGGACCATTAGCCCTCGATCAGCAAAAGGCTTTATCCAGACCGGAACACTTACACTGATGAGGCAGTAAGTAATGGTAGCGTGTGCAAGTATTCTAGCATCGGGAGAGAATATACAAGGGCTTCATGCCTGTCAGTGAAGATGACCAGCGCGTAAGATCCTGAAATGTATGCTGTCAGAAGGCAGGCGCGGGGGGTCGAACGATGGTATGCCACTACCGTTCCGCTCTACGACTTGCGCGCGTACCGCGTTGCCTGCCTTTTGGCCCCCTTCCGCTCTCGCTATCCGTTCGTCACCGAGATCTGCTAAGCACCGAGCACCTTTCACACCCACTATGAGAAGTAGGCATCGTATAGTTTCCTCCGAAGCGTGTGAAGACGCTTTGGATTCGAGCGCGACCGCAAGATGGGCCTTGTCGGCCTTACACGGCGCGCCCGTATGTGCGTTGAGTACGAACGTCCCGGCATTTAGGGGTGACGGCACGCCTTCAACCTCGGATGGCGTAGAGGGGATCGACCATATACCGCTGTCACCTCGTACGAGAGTATATATTTGAATGCGTCCCGAAGTGCGGGCAGCGACTAGCCGGATTCGTGGTGTGGCATCTATGAAAGTGAGAGCTTGAGGATATCTTTCGAGTATGAGGAAAAATGGTGACTTACCTGACTTGACTCCGCTGATTGCCCACTTAAGACTCAAAACTGGATCGATGTTGGGTGAGTTACGGTGAATGAATGAATGCCGTTGTGACGTCTGCTGAGCTTTCCCAACTTCGAGCATCACTCTGGGACTGCGCATGTCTATCACTAGCAATGACCCGTTTGTATATGCGACCGAAATAAACCCTGGCAAGCACAGGTAAGGAGAAAGGTCTATACATGCGGCTGGGGTGCTCACCAACATCTGATATCGCGAAGGTGGTAACCGGCGACTCAGCTTTCACCAAAAAGTAGGGTTTGAAGCGGAGGCCATCTGTAACTGGTACGTGCTCCAGTGAAACGAGTCGCTTGTCAGGGAGGTGTCTAGCGGTAGCACTCTGGCGATCTGCCATCCTATATACCAGAACTTCACCTCCGCTGAGCACGAAACCAACCTCTAAAGATTCGATAGCGAGTTGTACGTCATCAATCCGTGCTCGCTCCGCAAAACCGGGTGGTAGTTTGGTTGCGATTTCCGGCAAACAGGCAAGAGCGAGGATATCGATAGAGAGGAGAGGAAGAGCGCGAGGAAATGCCGACGTGAAGGGCGAATGCGATGTAGGGATAAGGAGTTGCACAGATATGTCCAGGAAGCGTATGGTAAGATCGGCGTTCCGCGTGACGACGATACGATGGGGTTCGAACTGCATGAGCGGCTATGTTAGATTGACAACGGGAAGATTGATCTGCAATTACCTTGGCGTATTTAATCGTGCCAGAAATTTCTTCATCTGGTTCAGAGATCCCACCTTCTAGAAGGAGATCGTTTGATTCCTGATCATTAGCTCTGGAAAGCGTCTCATATGCAATGCGATCAAGCAAGAAGAGATCAGCATCCACAATAGCGTCCGGGCCGCTCCATAATGAAGAGGGAAGATTGAACTTCTTTGGCTCTTCATTTACCGACATCGACTGCAAGATGGTGGCAAGGTCTTTGGAAAGAGAGTGGTCCTGGTCATCGCCTTCCTTTTCCTTGGCTTTTTCCACACTCTGGGACGTTTCTTGTGCACTTGCTAGGAACTCGAGGGGCGGAAATTGTCGTGCCTCCACTGCGCGAACATGTTCTCCACTCTCGAATAGCACCAAAATCGTCGTGGGGTTCCAAGTCCCACAGAAGTGTGGGCTGTCCCGTGGCATGAGTAAGAAGTCCTGCGCAAGTCCGGGCGTACGATAAAAGTAAGCGCTCAGCGGATCAAGGGACCCTCGCATCGCGTTCCGAAAGAACGGATGCAACGACTGTTGAGTGTTAGCCTGAGAAGAAGGTGGTGCAGGTGGATTAAATGCAGGAAGCCAAAGAACATTGACTCCAGAGGCATCATGGCCGAATTGACCACCAAGGATGACTAGAGACGTCTCGCCTCCTCTTGGATCATAAGAGTTGGGATACCCACTCCAAGCAAGTTTGAAGATCGGCTCTCTCGGTTCATGAACCTTACTTGGGGGTTTGGGAGTGTCTTCGTCATCGGGGAGATACTGTTCGAGTTTCTCGCCATCTACTTTGTGGACATCGACTTCATCCAAGGTCCGGACCATCAGCGGCTGTTCATCGTCTTCTACCGCCCAGAAAGCTATAGATCCATCTACATGGCCAACAGCGAAGAAATGGCCGGCTGGATGTACCGAAAGAGACGAAACAATGGGTCTCCGATGCTTGAGCAGGTCCTGTCAAACGATAACTCAGCTCTCCTCCGTTTCCAGGGGGACAAAAAGAAGGGTCACAGGGTCAGTGTAGCCAGAACCTCCTGGGGCCCCTGCAGGTATGAGAAGCTCGTACGTCTGTAGTGTCTTCCGTTCTTTCTGTGAAGGTCCTTCATTAATATCCTCGTCGACCGGCTCAATAACTGCGTTACAAGATCGAATAACACAATTCCACCTGTAAAGGAGTAATGTCAGCCAGAGACGAACGAGAAAGATTTCATCCGAGGTTGTACCTCCGTACGCAACAAATACAAAGTTGAGGTTTCTCGGATGAACAATGACGTCGACTGGAATCCTCCTACAGATATAATTGGAAGGGTTTTACGGGAGCATACAATGTTCTCACGATGTGCCTTCGGTGTCGACTAGCATCCCGCTAGTGATCAAGTCCTTCTCGTAGGCCTCCCATGCATTCGGGATTACGTATGTCGAGATGCGCCGACACAACAAGTCGTATGTCGTGATCTCTCCTGATTCCAATCCGACGAACGCCTAGAGGGCGAAGGTTTCAGGAGGGACTCGATGCGTGAAGGGAGCTGAGGAACTGACATGGGTGTGGGAAGGGGAAAGCGTGAGGCAGCTGGCGGTGGCACACCTTCAGCTTCGCGCATCGCCCCTGACACGGGACTAGACTGACGTTACTGGTCGGTCAAAGCGTATACTAGCGTCCAGCTTGATCTGTCCATGTGCCGTAAGGTCCCATAGATGCAACTTGTCGTTTTCATCTGCGTTTCGGTTCATAAAATAGGATACGTTTGATTAACGGGGGCCAGTGCCGTCTGTCGTTGTACTTACCGATACAGACCAGCTTGAATACGTTCGTCGCAAATTGCAGAAATTTGATGGGTGTGCGCGACGGGAGCGACAAGCTCGTCTCGACGCCAGGAGCCCCGAATATTCGAATTGTCCCATCAATCGTACCTATCGAGCCAGATGATGTCTATCAGGCCAAAAGGCACCACCGGCATAGTCACTCACCAACCGCGAGTATACTCAACACAGGATCAAACGCAAGGGCGGTGACGTTCAGGAGATGGTCAAGTGTACTGAGCGTCCCAACTTCCCAATCTTGTCTCTCGCGCAAGTCTGAGGAGAGGTCCGTAAGAGACTTGCCAATGCTCTTGAACATCGCGTATTCGTGGCAAGACGTCGGGGTACTGGGCAGATAACTATCTCTAAGGCAATATCTGTGTCGTGGTGGAGTTGGTGGGGACAGATTTCGGCATCATGCGGTAACGGGATACCGTGCCAAGATCGGAACTGAGGTGACACCATTGCTTGAAACTGGCGCCAATCAGTGCAGTACTGGATCCGCCTAACAATCAGTCTATGAGATAAACGAAGTGCATGTATGATTGAAATTAAATATAATATGCCGGATAACAGTACATGGATCGACAGCGACAAGACAAGAAAGTTAATTAAGAGTCCACTGCGTCAACTGAACCTCTCAGCCTGTGCGGCACCAGGCCGCGCTGAAGTCGTTCGAGCTGTCATCGTGTTGATACCAGATGATGAAGGCTTCGCTCTGTGTGCACCTAGCCAGCCTCGCTTGGCTTTTCCATCCGTCTGCGGCTGCGGCTGACCTCGCGGACTGTTCGTGACGTCAGAGATGACAGGAGGAGCCACGGAGGCCACTTGTGCAGCGGGCGCGGGTACGAGTGTCGTCAACGGACGAGTTGTGGTGTTTCGAACGGGCGTGAAGCCTGTACGCGGGCTTTTTCGTCTTCTGGGCGTGGTCACGGTGCTACGATCAGTAGCAAGTACTCCCTCAGACGTGAACCCCTGGACCCGTGCAGGTTCGTCTCCGTCGTCTGGCGCGGCGCGCTTCTTTCCAGCGACTACGGAGACTAGCGCAGGATCTGGGAGTCCGGACGTGGGGAGCTTCGCAGGCTCAGGAGTCTTCGGGTGGAAAACTGATGGCATGGGCCGAGTTTCTGGTGTCTTATGAACAACGAACGTAGAAGGCCCAGATCTTGTGCGAGAACGAGATGGAGAGATCGACGAGACTGCCGAGGTGGAGGGTGACCGTCTCGTATACGGCGCTGGGGCGGCTACAAGAGGTTGTTGAACGACAGGACTCTTTTGTCGGGAGGTAGACGCGGTGGGTTGTGGGGGGTTCTGATTAGCCGCGGCATCCTTGAGAGTCGCTAACTTGCTCTGTAGTGTTTGCACCTTTCGGGTGAGTGTTTCAACTTTGGCGGTCAGTTTCTTCTTCTCCTTATGGAGTCTGGAAGACGGAACATTGAGCCACTACGGATGGCACCGACGATGTAAAGGACTTACTCGATGAAGCGGTCGTCATTCTCTTCGATCTCTTGAGTTTTGGAGCGCATCAACTCGTCCATATAGCTAATCTTTTCCTCAAGTTCCTGAATCCTTTCATCCGGCTGCGACGCTGCCTGAAGGAGCTGGACTTCGCGTTTGAGGGAGGCGACTGTTTGATTGTGTTGTGTCGTCTGGAAAGTGAGCTGCATTTCTGCGGCTTTGCCTTCACGTTCGGCTTGCATATACTTCTCCTTCACCTGCTCGAGTTCCGTCTTGACAGCGGTAGACTCGTGCGCACTGAAAAATGACGGCATGAGCGGGAGGTTACACAGACATATTCTAGATTTTGCTGACCTGTCCTTCAGCTGGCTCTCGAGATATCGCTGCATGGAGAAGGCACGTTGAATGTCGGATTCGAGGTTCGTATTTTTCTCCTCCAGTCTATCTCTCTCATCCAGAACAGTTTGGAGGCGGCCCTCCATGCCATCGAGTTCAGCCTCAAGAGCGGACCATTGGGCATTGGCGTCATCAAGTTGTGCCATCGTTTCTTCAGAGCGTTCGGCAGACTCTCGGAGCTCCTTCTCGAAAGTGGTACGCATACGCCCTTGGTCCGCGATTGCCTTGTCCAACTGAGCTCGAAGTGACTCCTCCTCGGCCTCGAGATCCCGCAAGCACGCTCGTTCCTGCGCCATTTCCTGCGCGTGACGAGACTCGACCTCATTGAGACGCTCCTGGAGTGCGTCACGTTCCTCCAGTAACTCGGAGACATGGACTTCCATGGCATCCTTGGCCCGTGAGAGCTCCGTTTTGGTCTGGTGGAGAAGGATTTCGAGTTCAGCCTTCTCGTGTGTCGCCTGCCGCAGTTCCTCCGAGGAGCTATCAAGGCGGCTCTGCATATCAAGCACCTGCTTGGCGTGCGCTGCTTCACGACTCTGGAACTCGGCAATCAGTTCGCTGTCTGTGTCCTGTTGCTGCGAGACGTTGTCGAGACGGCTCTCAAGATCGGCGTTTGTTGCGGATAACTCTGAGCAAGCATTCTCCGCAGCGGCGTGTGCTTCCCGAGCCTCCTGGAGGTCCACGGCAACTTGTTGAAGCTTGCCGCGCAAAGACTCGAGTTCCTCCGCGTGATCTGACTGGAGTTGGTCCACCTGTGCTTTAATCGTAGCCATGTCGGTGTGAAGTTGATCCCGTTGTTCGATTGCGACGCACAGCTCTTTCCGAGATTGCACCAGCTCGCCTTCCAGCTTGGTGCGTAACTCGTCAAGATCTGTCTTAGCCTGTTGTAACGTTGCGACTTCTGCAAGATGCGCCGACTGTTGCTCAGTGCTGTCCGCCTCCTCCCGCGAACGCATCTTTCGTAACTGTTCTTGCAGGGAACTGATATCCTCGAGGCGATTATGGAGCTCGTTCTGGGTAGCTGCGAGAAGAGCACAGATTTGATTTCGATCGTGTGCCATGGTGCGTCGAGATTCTGCACTGGCTGTTTGAATGGCAGCAAGAGCGACGATGGCTCCGCGAGCATCTTCTCTGTGAGCCGTTGCGGCTTTCTGCACAAGTTCGAGCTCGGAGGCCTGCTGGTTCACGAGTGCTGCGGCGTGATCGTACTCTGCCGAAACCGACTGGAGTTGTTGAGCCGTGCCTGCCTCCGCGGCACCCATCCGATGAACGACGGTACGTAGATGAGTCGTAGATGACCGTGATCGGGCCAACGTGGAAGACCAGACCTCGACCAAAGTGGCCACCTCGAGATCGCGTTGCTCTTCTGACGCTTGGTTTTGCATTTCCAGAGTTGCTACCACATCCTCGAGGTCCTCTGTCTTCTTGAGCACACGATCGCGCGCCTCCCGTGCATCGGCACAATCCTCCACCATACTCTCCTTTTCCGACATCGCAACCTCGAGCTCACTGGTCATCTCTGATATGCGGTCCTCTTGGAGTCTGAGATTGGTTTCGAGGCGTTTGATGTCATGTTGATGAATCCCAATCTGCTCCGTACGGCGCGCCACACGACCCTCGAGCTCCTCGATTTGTTCCTTCAGTTTGCGGTTGATCTGGGTAGACGACATAGAGGAGAGTTGTTGGTTCTGTAGATCGCTGTAACGCTTCTCAGCCTGCTTCAGCTCTCTTTGAGCCACTGCCATGTCGTCATGAAGGTTAACCAGCTCGACTTTGAGAGAATTACGCTCAGACTCTGCATCCCCAAGGGCCCTGGTGACGTCAGAGAGCCTAGCAGTCGTGCCTTCGAGATCGGACTGCAACTCCCTACATTGCTCTCTGATACGAGCATTCGCCGCAACTTGAGACTGCAAATGTTCCACCCTGAGAAGCAGATCGTCGCGCTGCTGTTGGGCGTCATGCAGTTGGTGCTGCGCGTCAAGCACCGACTGTTGTATGCCATGGGTGGTGCGTAAGGACTCGTCGTGAGAAGCAGCTGCGTCTTGCAATTGAGAGCGAAGGTGGGCGATCTCAGTGCGGGCTTGGTCCTTCAGCTCGATGTCGTAATCGACCCGGGTCTGTAAGTGTCCTACCATCACTAGAGACGCAGAGGCTATAATACCGAGGCGAGGTGAATCCGCAGATGACGAGGGCACATCCGCCCTTGAGATCGAGCCCGTCCGCGACAATCGTTCGAGAAGCTCTTGAACCTCGCCCTGGAGCTGGGAAACGCGAGGATCTTCGGTGGTGGCGGTCGCTTTTATCAACGTGGCTTCTGAGTTAATCCTGTTTTCGAGAGTTTCAATGGTGAATTTGGATTCCACCTGCAAGAATTCGAGTTGTCTGCGCAACTCGTCGCGCTCGCACCTCAGCCGGGCAACGGCAGAAAGGAGCTTCTCTATTGTCTCGACATCAGTTGTGGCGTCTTCGCAGGCGTCTTGCGATGGGGCATTCAAAGCATGCACTAATGACCGCCTTTGTCAGTAATTCCCATAGTAAACATCAGAACAGGAGCGAACCACTTGACTGAGAATCTCTTAGAGATAGAATTTTCTTGTGTTGAGCGTTCAGCTGTGCCGTGAGAAGGCTGAAATGGGATGAGAGTGCATCAGTCAGTAAAACGACATTAAGACGCACCTTTCCTTCTCTTGTAAAGCCTGGACGAGGGTAGTACTGTCATCTAATGCTGCCTTGAAACCGTGGGCTTGAGAGCGAGCCTCCTCCAACGCGTCCCGCACTCGTTTAACGTCCTTGTGAAGAGCAGCATTCCTTTCCTCCAGACCCCTGACTTTGTTTGTCTCTGCCGCGAAGCGCTTCTCTGCCTTCTGTAGAGCGCTCTCCATCGCTTTCACATTCCGAGTTTCCGACAATAGTCCCTCCAAAGCAAGCACTTTGGCCTCTTCTTCCTCCACTCTCTGGATGAGCTCCTCTTCGCGCTGCTGCGCGAGTCCAGCATCCAACCCACCCGACAGCTGCCTGATGTCCTCGTCTTTGCTTGCGATCGCCCTTTGCAAATTCTTTATCTCCTCGGTAGTCCTGCGCTCCAGCACCGTCTTGTCGTTCTCGGCGCGACAAAGGTCCTCTTCGGAGCGCCTGAGCCTCTCTCGAGCCTTGTCAAGTTCTGCCCGGAGCTCCGCGACCGAAGCTTGTGAGTCCCCGAGGTCTCGCTCGAGCGCGGTGATTCGCACGTCTGAGAGCGAGGATGAGCGCGCGCGACCTTTTCTTTTGGGAGTCGCGGCAGTGATAACCTGTTGTAGATTCGCCTCGAGTTCCCACATGCGACGCTCGAGGGCAGCCTTCTCGTTTCGTAGGTTAGATATGACGGCGTTCGAAGCGGTGTCGCGAGAAGAGATGGATTCGAGAACTTGCTCGAGCTCTCTTCGAGTGTCCTCCTCTTGTTTCCCCTTCTCAACCGCTGAGCGAGTAGTGAGTTCCGCGTTCTGCCGCATGACCTTCTCTTTATCAAGGCTTTCCTTGCATTCTCGAAGTTCCTCGTCAAAGCGGAGGGCCCTATCGGCCTCTAGGCGCAGCTGCGTGGCCGCTCCATCAACCAACTATCCAGTCACAACAGATCGCTAAGCATACCTTGCAAGTGGTCTCATCGAGCGCGGCATCATTATCATCAAGTGCGTTCTTGGTCTTGATTAATTGACTTTGAAGAGTAGAATAACGATTATCTGAGACAGCGATGAAGCGTGAGTCAAGGAGACTGGAAGTCAGGTGGATGGCGTTGCCGACTACCTTGTTCAGCGATGTGCCTCTTTAGGATAATAACCTCCTCTGAGTCATGTTCATAGTCGATATTCCAGGCCATCACGGCGAGGAAGCAAGGAAGAGAAAGAGGATTATGAGTGGTAGAGAGAACACCAGTAAGCCGAAACTCGTCTCCAAACCGGGCGGGCAATCAGACACTCGAAACGTGACCACAACCGCGTTTCGTCACATGATCGCGTCAGAGTCAACAGTGAATTAGTGAATCCTTCATTTCGATTTTGTAGATGTGCCATTAGCATATGGAAATCCTTCCTATGTTGACTAAACATTATCTAAAGTACCGCATATTTTACAGGTAAAAGGAGATCTAAAAGTATAACATATTCCACGTGTGCGTTTTTGTCCACGAACTACACGCCAACGGAGGACACCGAAGGTCTCCCACGATCAGGTTCTGGGGACTGAGCAGGTGTGGACCTCCTCGAAGGTGCAAGCGAGGCATTCGATGACTGTGCCCCAGTGCGGCCTCGCATGGCCAATGACCCGACGCGACTCTGTAAGGGTGTGGGTGTAGAAGAGTCGGCTGTCGGTGTCGGAGCACGGTTCCAGGGCATTTTCTGCGAGAACCATCCACTCCAGGTGCGCCCAGCGACCTGCCGCTCGCGCTCATCCCGCTTGCGTTCGAACGCCGCGCGATATCGCTCGTACGCTTCCCGGAAGGTACGCTCCACACGGGACGAGAAAATGAGTTCCCCGCGAGGATTTGTAGTCGGCGGGATCGACGGCATCGGGACGGCGGATGATGACCGTCGCCCCAACTGCGTGGGAGAAGGAGACCTCGGCCGACTTTGCGACGCCGATGCCAAAGAGGGACGAGGGAAGAGGTAGGAGAGTGGGTTGTACGGCGACCGGCGAGGGGCCTGACGCATGTTGAGATACATATTGAAGTTACGCAGAGCGCGATTTGCGTGGGGAACGTAGCTGCGCAAAGTAAATGGGAGTATGTCAAGGAAGGCGTCACGAACGCACCGATTGGCATAGCCTATCCTTTCGGAGTATAGGCCAGTTGCGAAGAAAAGGAGTAAAGTCGTCACGGAAACAAAAAGGAGTCCCGATGCGACGTATGGATGTAGGCGGACTTTAACATCTGGCCCGTAGACGTTTGGGAGAGCACGGCGAAGGAGATACTGATAAGGGACCGAGAGGAATGATGTATCCAGAAGAACCTCGCAGAGCAGGAAGATGATGGCGAATATCATCTGAGCAAGGAAGACTACGCGTGAAATGATATGTGAACGAGACCCTACGAAGAGTAGACAGGACATACACTGATAACGGGACTTTCTGCGATTGAGGATGAGCGCATTAGTCTTGAGTCGCTCTTCAAAGAGAAGGAGGTCTCGGTAGGTGGCCTGGTCATTCGGTGGAAAGAATGATGAGCCCGAAGGAGATTGCTGAGACTTCTTCGGCATCAGCCTGAGACGACTTTGGTGGTTAGGAGCGGGAAGGACTTGATAGGTCGATCCTTTGTCCTCGCCGTATCTGCGTCAACCGTGCAAATCCGATGGGGTGAATCCTTTTGCGGACGTACGACCTACGTACGACGTTTCCGGACCGGTTGCTCACGCGCGCTCACGATCCACACATCGTGCATCAGCATCACACTCCGATCACACCGCTCAAGCAAGAAGTTTTCGTCGAATCTCCGCAAAACCACGAGCAAAAATTGCTCGTAGAACCCGGACTCCCGAATCACATGCCAGTGGTTCTCTGGTCTCAAAAATTTCCGTACTGTATCTGTACCCACCACAGCTATCCATCGAGTATGTGCCTACCTCTCATGTACGACGCGCGTGTCGTGGTCGCCTTTGCCTCGTGTACTGCAGGCGCGTTGCGAATTATGATCCTAGTACTCTGTCCAACTCGACCGCCTTTGGAATTTAGTGTCTGCACAGAGGTAAGAAGGGCTTGGCGAGGATGGGCCGTGCATCCCACGACATGCTACTCTCTGGACTACCTAAATATGGACCGACGCCTCCTTGGACGAAATTCATCGGACTTTTCTTCCATACCAGATATCCTACTCGGGAGTTGACCTGGGATAGATTTTGTGAAGTATCCTCTGTTGATTCAAGCGGTTTAAAAAGTGGGCGCCTACTGGAATTGTGTGCAGGAACTGATACAGCAGAATGATATGTATGGATTCAATGAGGACTGCATCACCTTCAAGTTTAATGCAGAGACCGGGGAGGATAATCGTTCAAGTTTAATAGGGGGCCTCTTCAACCAACCATTGTACCTGGTCCTTGCCCGTAAGTCGGCAACTAAGAATGCCATGGGTATGTAGGTAGCAATGCAGTACATGCCTTCGACCTTTTTACTCCACAAGGCAAGCGTAGCCTGGAGCTGAATCACCTCCACTGTTAAACATCCTGTTGGAAAGCTCCTCGCTTGTTGAAAAGGGCATATTACTTCAAGGTCCAGAAGCCACACAGGCAAAGGAAGTACATTGAATTACTGGTGCATGACCGATTTACACAAGGGGTGACAGGCACCCCGACGGGAGGGATGGTAAATGCATGGGATGAGGCTCGCGCAGATGATGTAACGATGGAGAAAAGTGGTGCGTATGAAACGAGTGCGCATCCTGGATACATGTAACAGTTACAAGAAATAAAAAAAAAGGTAATTGCATCTTCATAAGGAAAAAAGGGTCGTGGTAGTCCGTCGACACAGCACAGGGAAACGGAGGATTGATTTCTACGCAAACCGGACTTTCTCGCCCGGTCGGCCCTCAGAAAGGAGGACGACAGCCTTTGAAGTACGAGTGAATACCATTGGACAAACGATGAGAACGAACAGGCTCACATATTTACCACTGATCTTCCAACCAGCTTCCTCTTTGTCGAGTTTTTCCGCCATCTCGTCACTCTCGAGACCGACGACAACATCACTCTTGATAGTACGAAGCGAACAAATCCTGGGAGCTCCTGCAGCACTCGCCATGGGACCAATAGCGATATCAAACGGCGTCGACGCCGGGGCAGCACAGTCATACGTGAGCTTGCGGTGATTTAGGTCACCCTTGAAGAAGACGAGATCCGAACGTGACAGATGCAAGAAAAGATCTGGCGCTTCGCTGTGCAACTCCCAAAACGTGTAGCCAGTACACCAGAAAGGGTGTTGTTCATAAACCCACTTCCCGTCGCGTTCATATTGCTGGGAAAGAAAGGAAGTGAGTTGCCAATGTTTGGAAACGGCCGCTTTGTTACCGTACCTTCCAGCGCAGGCCAAGACGGCGCAAGGACTCGCGTTCCTGCTCAGTCGCCTTTGGGAAGAGGTGGCCATAGACCATCGTGTTCAATAGCCAGTCCCAGTCCTTCCTAGTTACATCCGAGACAAACCAGGGGTACCGCTTGCCATGGAAACGAATTTGCTTCGCCAAGCCACTTTGAATGAGGAAGTCGGCTGTAGTCGCGATTCAGATGACTGTATCACTGCATGTGATATCATACGAACCGTAAACACAATCACAGTACAACTCAAAGCCAGCATTATCGAGCACAAAGTCAATGCGTCCGCCAGTCTTGTCACGGAGATCCCTGACAGCCTCCCACAGCTGACTGAGGTGGTTCCCAAGAATGTTCTTCTCAGTTGCAGCGAGGTGATCGCCGCCAGTGGACTGAAGAGATTTGATTTGCTCCTCGGTCATATTAATGAGCAGTGAGAGATCTGTGGAATTTCCCCAGAGACAAACTAGAAACGGTGATAGGCGATAAATACAAAAACAAATCTTCACAATGTAGAAAGGTTGCAGACCTTGTGTCAGCTCAAGGAACATGAGACGCTCGGCCTCTAGTATTGCCTCTGGAGATTTACCGGACTGAGTGAAGGGCTCAGCAAAACGCATTGACAGTTCAAAGACGGCGTCCGATGAGCGAGAGAAGGTGTCGCACTGACAAATCAACCATGTCAGTACCATTGGAGCAAGCATAGTGGCAAGGCCAGCCACCTTCTGTCTGTAAAATACGTCGTAATCACCCCAGAACTTGCTGACGGTGAACGCCTCACGAAGGCGACGATACTTGTAAGCTTCGGCGAAGAGCCAAGGCGCATTCATGAAATCCTTCCCTAAAGAGACTGTTCGTCTCAGGAGGACAGATGAAAGCAAGCTCAGACAAACCTTGAAAGTATTTGGCGATTTCCTTGTTCCATAAGGCGACGTCTGCCTCGCCGTCGTCAATGATGGGTCGGAGCTTTTGGTTACCAGATAAGTCTTGCATGAGGACATCCATACGTTCGATGCAATGAACTAAATCAACGATCTTCTCCTCACTTGACTGTTCATTTAGAGTGCGGGTGACATCGTCGATGGCTTTACCAAGAATGGTGGGGAGGCGGACACCCATTGTGGCATGTGCGAATGAGTATTCATGGTACCCACGGTATGCAGGCCACGGAGGATTGTTTGGGTCGACCTGAAGAAGTACGTTAACAGAGCATAATGTGGGGGTATAGAGGAGCCTACACGGGTAGGCGTACGCGGCCATGGCCCTTTGATATCCTTCTTCGATGGAAGGTGTCCCAGGTGGAGAGTGACCTTTGCTCCTTTAGGTATGGAGGCAGGTTGAGCATTGGCGGCACCGTTAGACATTGCTAAAGGCTTATGTGTAGTTGGTTTGATAGAACTAGACTCGTCGTCCGGGGGCGTCGGCGGGAAGTATTCAAATTTGGGTGAATCAAAGTTGAGAGCAGAGGCCATTGAACGCGGGTGAATAACGGTACGGATAATGATGGGGGGAGGACGCTCACTTGAAAATAGCCCTTCTTATATATGCGCGGTATGAGGTGTGAGAGGAGATAATCGGAGAGGGTGAGTTGGTTTTTTGGTTGCATTTTTCTGCGGTGGTGGTCTGCCTTTAAAGGGCACAGCCGATGACATCACAAGTGTACTTAGCCTTAGCCTTTCGTTGTGGCCTCAGCCATACCCAAATCTCGACCTTCCGATGACCGGCTTGCTCGATACGTCGTCGTCGTCGTCGATAATTATAAGACTTGGTTCCAAAGGTCTACTGCCTTTACCAGGTAGTTTTTCGTTACCCCGGTCGTATTGGCTCCCTCATCTCGTTTCATCGATTGTGTCACGTAATCGTCCCCTCATTCGGTCCTGGTAAAACAACCCCTCTTTCTTTTTTCTGCTTCCATCTGGTTCATTTCGGTCACACCGTATCCACTTTTCGCGCCTCAATTTGACATTTGTCCCCCTTAAGATACAACATGACCAGGAGTTAGGACATCTTATTCAAAATCATCAGGCGCTTTCGGCCCTACTTCCTTGGCGCTAGCGTTTTCTTCGGGGCCATGTTGGAGCACAAATCGCTCGCGCCTCCACTTTCCCCCTTTTGAAACCTCGTCTCTTTTTCGTGGTACAGTTGCCCTTTCCGGAAAGTCACCATTCATTTCATGATTGGCGTGTTGAGGTGAACAATCATCGGCCAATATGTCCTCTCCCATCGAAACGTTATTCCGACACCACTCCGAGCGAACAGATACACCGGCAATAACAACTCACTGTAGGCCCGCAAAAGCGTCCGCTTGAACCTCATAACTCTTTCTCGCCGGATATACATCTGCCCACGTTTATTCGCATGGCACGTTTGTCGTGTTATGGAAGACCATCCTTGAATCAACACGGTTTCTCTCCCATTCCGCCACGTTCGGCACTCTCAACGTCTCTACGACCCGTTTCGGTTGAATAGAGAATTGTCGTTCTACGCCGTTCCGCTGGCCACAGCACAACAGCCGGCTTCAGCACGTCATCCCAACCATCTTCGTCAAGAAGATATGTGCGAGAGTCCCGACAAACCTGCGGAATGCCTCACCTCCTACACGGCATCCGGTGATTGGTCCATGGTGGATGTTTCGTCCTCATATCTGTTTTTGCATGATCGTCCTCGACTGGACACACTATAATGGTGGTCTCCAACTATCTATATGCGCATCCATCTGTGGACACAGGTTAGAACGAGGACGTGTGGCCACCATCAAACCGTTTTCAGTCGTCCTGGGTCTCATGCTTTAGCACGTGTTGTGGGCGTGCGTGTAACAACGTGTCGTCCTCGAGGTATGCTGTATATGAGACCACTCATGCCTGTCTCCTCTATCCGTTTTTCCGTCTCAGGCTGATCCTACAGTGCGACTTCATACATATCAACAACAGCCTCAGGTCCGCCTGAGCACCCCATTTTTAAGTTTTGTCGCATAGCAGCCGCTTGTGGCCTACCTCTTCGCAATCATCCACCCTACCTTACGATGCCCTCTAACACCGAAGTAAGAGCTACGCCGTATGGGATCCCCTACGTCGTCGAGTTCGCAAACGTATCCATTTGGCCTCGCCCCCCTATAATTCATGCCGATAATGGGTCCAAACCATCAGATCTCGGACCAAAACCGCCGCTTTCGAGGTGCAATACCCTGCCCACTACGACTACATACAAACCATTACCATCTATACCCCTTCCCGTACGAAGCGGTTCTCTCAAGATCTTTAGGAGGAAAACAATCTCCACACTCGCTAAAATGGACCCAGCAGCGTTGGACTCACCACGCCCCGTGATTCGCCGAGACGCGTCTTTTACGGCCGACGTACGCAACTCCGCCCACAGGCACTTTAAGATCTTCAACGATGAATTCTCCGCTTCAGAAGAAACCCTCGTGGAATTTGAATCCACCATCGCCTCTACACCCCCTGTGTCCGTGGTCCCATCAGAAGATGGTCTGTCACTCCGGACAGGCGGGTTATACATTCAATTTCCGACGCCCCCGACGACATCCGATATTCCATCCGAAGCCACGTTGTCGCCCTCGGTCGAGCCAGCGACAGAGGGAATGTCGCAGGCCGACTTCGAGAAAGCCTCGCGCTTACGTCTACATCGCTTGAGCCGAGCCATCTCAAAGGCCGTGCTGGCTGCTGGGATGGAAGCGCCGCCAAAGCAGACGAAGAAGTTCGACACAGAAGAGGGCGCCAGTTCAAAGACTGGAGACGCGCGCCCCGTGAAGGGTCGCCAGGGCCTATTCAAGGGCACATACGGCCAGGTGCGCGACGCCTTCCGTGCCGCGGGCCTCGTGACTACACCATGCGGAGAGGATGGGGTTCCTAACGGTATGTGACCTCCTCTCTGTCTATTATCTGTCACTTGTCACACAGCTGATCTGTGTTGTTTGGTTCCAGCCACGCGTCTTGGCGCGCTGTTTATTGCGAACCCAGACGGCCAGGGAGCCGTCGTATTCACCAAGGTTGTCATGTGGGGGTGATTGACGACTGGGGGAGCATTCTCTCCCTTTCGCGTCCTGATTGACATTTTCGACTCGCTCCTCGTGCGTCTGTGTTGGGGACTCGCTAGAGCTAATTGGTCTGAAAGGGCCGATGAACGGCATAGAAAAACGAGATGGGAAAACTTCAAGGCGCTGCGCGCCTAGATCAAGGTACGGACTTTCGTCAGGCTGGCCGGCAATAACGCAGTTTTCTTGCCTTATTGTGCTGAGCACAATCTTGTTATCTCTCATTAGACTTCGGTGCTTTCTTCCCATTCAGGGCATCAGGCTCCAGTGGAAGAGCGAAGAACGGTTCTGTCCTATCCATGTCCATGTATGGCTTTCATATTGGTCGCTTATTTAATTGTGCTATATTTACCTACGCTTAGGAAGGTAGTAGGTGTGATACGATATCTCCGTACTGATTGCCCTAACACCACATACAGTAGATGTACTATATGCAATTGTTCGTCTGTAGCCTTACATACGTTGAGGTCGTCGCGTGACTTTCAGGTCAACATTTCAGTGCATCTATGTATCTCCGCGCTTACGACACTACAGAGTAGTTGTATGGGCCGGTTATCTTCTAGAGGATACTCGCCCATCCATCTTCGCAATTACAATCAATTAATCACAACCCTAGACATCATACTATCACAGGTCATTGATTCAGCACCTACGAATTAGCGAACGACTGCCTTCACTATGCCACCCAATATCGAACGAGCGTCTTCTACATGTGGATGAGACCCCTGTGACTGTACGAAGTGGGGTCGCGGCACTGATTGAGAAGTGAGACAGCATTGTTGGTTTTCCTTTTTGGTCACCACACGCGACTCTTGTCAGTATCACTGCTCAAAATGACTACCATTGGTTTGGAGCATTTTCTGAGGGCCATCAATCTTTTGCCATTCTGAGTGTCACGAGGCCATCTTTTCTCACACCACCCCTAAGTACTAAGTCCCAGAAGGCTAAACAGTTACCGCCGTGGCGCTGGACGACGTTCTGATAGAATTCCATCCCGTGGCTGGAGTTCCTCTCATCCTCACGGATTTTCGAACTGGAACTCCGTCAATAGCCCATAACGGATACTCTCGACATGATTTCCTAGGGTGTACTGATATCAATCTGGGCACTCCTGCCTCTTTTACGTTTAGGGCTACACCGCGGGTCAAATCCAATCCGCGGAGAGATGATGTCACGTCGCACGCTGCCAACGTTGCGCATCCGTCAACCATGCGAGAAAGTATGGAAGAGCACTTTTCGCTTGCTACTCGATCGCAGTTGCAAAGGAGCGAACCTCGGGAGCATGGCGGTCCTCGTCATTCACGACCATGCTGCACAGGCGATCTTGGGGCATTCTGAGAAATCACTTCGTGTATTCGATGCTGCCAAGACACGTTGGAGTGAAGGAGAATTGCTAGTTTCCTCCGTGTTGGACGTCTTCGAGAAAGGTTCCAGGATCAGCATGTGGACACACCTGGGGGTGCGAACGACAAATGACCACATCCGCTCGGATTCGGATAAAAACGTTGACAGCATGCTGGTAGGAAGGCCGAAGATTTCTCAGCACGTTTTCGGATATTATCCTCACACCTTTGGGGAACAGAATGACCTTTGACCTTTTTCACTTCCGCGCCCAATGTCCGTTTCTTGACTCATATGAGGACGTCCTTGTCGAGCGATCGATGGCCAGTGTTAGGTGAGCGCTCCGTGTTACAAGTTTTGATGAGTGCGTGGGTGAGAGTTTGGTAAGAGCAATGGAATTTACTTCTACATGGTTGGAACCATTCCAAGTGGCCATCTCAGCGTACACCTGTTTGATCACAGAAACATTTTCCCAACGTGCTTATGACCGCGACGCCGCGTGCGAGGGCAAAGATATTGTATAACAAATGGGTGTGACAAGTGAAGAAGGCAAGCGCGGCAAGAGTTACGACTCAGCTGCTTGGCATTGACGTGGAGAAGGTCGGGTGGTGAAAAACTGTGCCAGCAGGACGCTCGTGCTCAAAGGTCGGTATTACGGGAAATCACCTCACATATCAGAGATGCGCACAAGGTGGGAGGAAGAGGAAGTCATGAACGTGGCGGACGGTGAGCCGCTGCTCGGGACTCTCCGCAAGGGTGGGAGCTTTGCTCTCGCCATTAGAGTTCTTCTCTCCTCAACCATCCTAACGCAAGCATTCAGTTCCGCCCGTTTTACTAAGGGCGACAGGTACACACCCACCTTGGCTACTATACCTCACGTCATCCTAGGATACCTATCCTCGGAGTGGTGTTGATAAGCATCAAATTGAGCCTAACATGATCCACACATCGAGGCCGCCATGCATCACGGTCGACAAGAACGTGCGTCCTCATTCATCTAATGGAGAGAATTAGGCGGAGCTTAACCTTAGATTCCAGGATATCCTTCGCGTTATCTTTCGCAGTGGCATGATTCATGTGTGCAATGACCCTCCAAAACGCGAGCGGTAGACTCTACTCGTATGCACCATGTACACTTATCGCGGCGTTCAATCAAGCTTTCGAATCTGTTCTCAATGTTCTCGGAAAGTATTTCTGCCACTGCTACAAGCGTCGATACCCGAGCTCACAGCTGAGAGGAACCTCGAAGTGGAATACATCCCCGCGCAACGTGGCACCAGACCGCCGTTGATCCATTTCAGCTTGGAGATTTCTTGACAAATTGATGCCGGCACACAAGGTGCCAACAAGGCGGAAGTGGCACCGTCATCCCAGCACAAGCAATAATAATCAGACCCATCCGGTACACGGTTATGGTGTTCTCCGTTATTGGGCGTTCATGTACTGCTGGTGCAAGGGTGAACATCTTCTGAACCTTGTCCCTGATTTCCAGAAAGCGCGAGGTATGCCCATGTAGCCGTGGATCTCGAGTGTTTCCGCTCACCACGGACTGAGCAATGGTAGCTATTGCAAAGATAGGGACATGCCGGTAACTCCACCGTCTGTGGAGAGTCCCCTTTATGCGGAGGGCACCAAGCCCACGTGTAGGCTTCTGCGGTATCTTACTCCTCGGAGGGTGGACATACTGCATACACGCTACGATAAGACCTCCCTGCCTGATTCAGAGTTAGGTGTCGCCAGCATATCAAAGTTCGGTATCATGCTGTAATGTCGTAATCAATATGGGAACACAGAATTTGCGTCAGTTTGCAACCCATCCGACTATACGCCGCACCAACGTTTCAGTGCTTGGAGTATGACGACTGCGCCACCACTGTGTTGAGGGCCGACTGCCAGGAACAGGAAAAGGAAAAGACTACCATTCACTTCTATGTCACCGTGTTTTGGCGGATGGGCTCTGCATTTGTTCATTACTATGGGGGGACAAAGCGCGGCAAGTCGCTTGTGCCCATGTCCGAGTTCCCTCCCGACTCTTACCCATTCTCAGGACCTCATAAGCGACGCATCTTCCTTCTGCCAAGATGCTCGCTTTGCCCCCACCAGAACTTACCTCGTTTTCGGCACCCAAGTCCCTGTTGGAAATCTCAGGTAATACCTCACTCATATCAATACTCATCGCTGTGGCGCTGTGCAACTCGGTTGCACTAGCCTGTACGCTGCTGCCCTTCTTTCGACTATTGGATGACGTCTTCTGTCAGACACTGGCTGCACCACTATCGTTATTAATACCAACGACAGTCCCCTACGTGGTCTAATCGTGTCTTTGCGCCGCATCTTTCTCGAAGGGGAGACCTGGATCTGGTTTGGATACCGGACCATCCTCGTCGTCACATCAAGGGGAATGACCTTAGCTCCTGTTTCCCATTTCCACAAATGGTATTAAGGGCAAAGGGTAGTACGATGGCTCACCTCACTACTGGGATTTGACTCGAAGGTCATCCCGTTAATAAGTCGAGCGAAAACAGTTTGAACCATGAGATCGTGTTTTTCACCATGGCGTCGCGCTTCGTATAGGGGACGTGCCGCATAGATGTACACTGACCATCCATTAGTACTTCCCCATGTATCCCAGCGCTTTTATAGACCGCACGTCGATTGAAAACTGGCGGCCATACACTGGCTATTTTGTGAGGATGGGAAAAACAGATTACATAAGATACGCGCTAACCCCCTTGAACCTGAGGGAAGGTTGGTAAATACTCGACTGCGTCCACTTCCTGCTAAGCGAATTACGAATGCTCTTCAGTATGGCGAACGTTCAGAATGCGCGTGACGGCTCGAGTCGTAGCCAGCTTGCCTGAGGGCTTCCGACACGTCGGGAAGCTGAAACGCCGCAGCGCCTCGAATACGGAGTCCGAGTCGGGGCATTCCTGTCGACCTCAGAAGGGCAATCTACTATATACGACTGTTTCGGCCGATCTTCTTAAGATCAGTCAACAGTAGTAAGTCACACGATTGTACTGTCGCCCCCATCCCTGTTTTCTCGCTCAATTTGAACATGCCGACCCACGCATCGCAAACTCATGTCGTCATCCTCGGGGCGGGGGTCATCGGGCTCACTGTCGCACATGTCTTGACCGACGGCGAAGGCTCTGACCGCTTCAAAGTCACGGTTGTAGCGCGAGATATGCCCGAAGATCTCAGCAGTCAGGCGTTTGCTAGCCCATGGGCTGTGAGTCACATTACTTCATTTCCAGGTGATTCAAACCTCTTGTCCTTAGGGTGCCGACTGGATGCCGCTGCAACGTGACGATCGCCTTAACCGCTGGGAAAAATATACATTGTGTGTCGAAGAAAACGTGCCTGAAATACTTCTGACTTTTGTCGATGGTTCCCTAGTGATAAGTTCTGGGACATGATACCGACGGGATTGGTTCTGGTACGTGACTTCGCACATTCACCAAGTTTCTCTTTATGGATGTTATCTTCTAGAGACTTCCATCACGACTTTACTATGACGTCGAAGACGCCGAAAAGGAGGCGTCTTGGTGGAGAGGGATTGTTCGTGATGTAGGTTGTTCGCCCTTGATGAATGGCGAATCTGACCCACGTCAGTTCCGTGTCCTACCAAGTGATCATCCCTTACCAGCCAACGCGAGAAGCGGGGTGCAGTTCGATACGTATTCGGTGAATCCCGAGGTATACCTCCCGTGGTTGAAGTCCGAGTTGGAAGGCAGAGGAGTCAAGTTTGTACGACGTCGGGTCCATAGTCTGGACGAAGCATGTGATTTGGCTGGAGAGAATGGCGCAGTGATCAACGCAACCGCCCTTGGTGAGGCTTCTCAATAGGTCCGACATTGCGCACCCATGACGGTTCATCTTAGGTGCACGCTCCCTTCTCGGTGTGGAGGATACGAAAGTGGTACCGATACGGGGACAAGTGGTACTGGCGTATGCACCAAACGCCAACGAATGCGTAACCTTTTTCCCTTCCAGTGAGTATCTTTGAGCTGCCCGGATGTTTAAAGCTCATAATAAGCAACATGAGGTAACGACAAGCCATCCGAGGTTACCTACTTGATACCACGGGCCTCAACCCCTGGCATGGTATTACTTGGGGGTACTTTTCAAATCAACAACTGGGACACGTCAATTGACATTCCTACTGCGCGCGGTATCCTGGCTCGGGCACAGGAGTTGGTGCCTGAATTATCTGACCCCCCTCTGCGCATCCATGCTCATAATGTAGGACTGCGGCCTGCTCGTGAAGGGGGACCGCGGGTTGAAGTACAATTTGTTGTTGTGCCAAGCGAGGATACTCTGGCCCCTGAGCTGTTACGAGCTTCGGCAGATACAAAGACCACTTTAGTTGTCCACGCTTACGGATTCGGGTGAGTACAAGGGCTTTGTACGATGTTCTTTTGTTAAACCCTTTTAGTCCTTCCGGGTACCAGCAATCCTGGGGCGCCGCAGAGGAGGTGGTCAGGTTGTTGAAAGAGAATTTGCCTCAGTGATGTGATATCTGATTGCGGTGTCCTCAGCAATCGGGAGCACGTCACCCAATTTCCTTCCGTTCAAAAATATACATGTATCTGCTAGACGCTTTATGCAGTTCGTGCGACTCAACCAATCCCCAATTTACCAATCTAGCCCAGGGAGCCAAGAACTACGACCAGTCCAAGTATTCTGTTCCTTTCCTGCGCCCGACACTTGTCACCCCACGGAATATTTCCATGTTATGATATTTCTTGTTGATCTTTGGTGATCGGTGGCCTCTGGTTCCGACTTGACACAACTATTGGCCCTCAGGTACGAAGGGATTCCCCAGAGTTCGCAAGTTATACACCCCGGAAGCAGCTACATTGGCTGGACTGTTCTGGTGGGTCAAGCTCTTATCGGTATCGTCACAATATGTCACATTCTCGGTCTTACTTCTCAATCCAAATACCTATCCAGTTATGTTTACTTTACAAGCACTTGCTCCGCAGTGCGGGTTTGTGCCTGACCGTTCATCGGAGAAGCGTGTACCACTGGAAACCGTCGCCGCAAGGCGGAGTTTGTGAGTTCGATATTATCTCCGCACGGACATCGCGATTCCGTGGGACCGCTTTTGTTGCACGTACTAAGGACGAACTTGGAGCCCTCGATCAATCATACGAAGCGACGATCGTCGACGTTCGTGAGTGCGTAACGGCGTAACGGCATAAACCTCCGTAATGATCACAATTTAATTCTCATGATTTGTCGCACCCTAGGGCAGTGATTTCTTGATTGCTAGTGCCACGTACGCTGCAAACCTGATGTGCTGTATCGCGTAGAACCATGACCATGCGTTATGCTGTCGGTATTCTCTTCGAGAGACCGGATGCTTTAGTGGCTGTCATCATTCGGCCATGACGGCACACTCACCCTCGTCTTTATTACCGTGCAGATCAAGGGCAGAGAAACTTGGCCCTTCACTCGTGACAGCTAGCTGCAACCTTTGAAAAGCTCGGCGTCGTGAGAACAATGACTCACCTCCAATAAACCTGCCAGCGTTCGGTTTTGCTGACCCTCGACACCCATTCACCCCAGGAGAGTTCTCGGCTCTACATCGTTCAGCATTGACGTGCTATTATCCGGGACTAGTTGACTTACTATCTCTGATCTTTTCATCTTTCTCACGGCCTGTGGGACCTGCGATGGCTCGGAGCTGGTATGTCGGCATAATACGAAAGACACGACCGACAGGCGTCAGGAATTCGTTGAAACTTCGGCCCTCGGCTTTAACGGAGAATGCGACGGAGACGGCTCCTTACCTTCCTCGGAGTCTTTCCAGTATAATTCCACAATATCGTCACGAATTGTTGCGACTTTGTCGCCAACTATCTCCCGGGAGCTGTGATCGACTAGTACGTTTAGAAACTGGGTTTTCTCCCCCTATCTGGCTCCCTGCATCTAACCTACTCCCACAACTCGTCTCCTCGGGCGTTGTACCCTTGTCGTTCGCTGCACATAGAGAAATAAGGGATGTAGAACAAGTCCATGCGAAGGTAAAGAAGTCTGTTTCTCTTCCTCGTGCTCCACTCTATGCCAGATCATGTATCCATGTCTACCGTAAGGACACGAACAAACGCCCCTCGTAAATGTCAAGAGGAGCCTTGTACCTGCTCATGGTTCAGTCCTGTCCGCCCGTCGGGCACAGTTAATGCAGAGCTTTAAAACCGAACTGGCAGCGTCATAGCCACGTTAACGAGTTGCGATTCGTCGCACCGTCCTCCATCTTACCTTTCCGCTTTTTGATTTACCTCATGTTCCAGACTACCCCGCTGACGAGCCTCATCCTCTTGGCTGTCTGCGTTACGGCGAACCCCATCGTCGTTCACAATAGTCCGGTGTCATTGCCTTTTGCTAGGCAGCTCAAATTCATTGGCTCCAAAGATCTCGTCAATAGAGACCGGGCACGTGCGAAGCAGTTGTTTTCCTTTAGCGATGCAAAACAAAGAGACTACTTGAGAGCGGACTCGGACGCGACCGTCGGTCTCGATGCGACAAATGCTGCGTCGTCTTACCGGACGACTGTTGGTATCGGTAGCCCCGCGACTTCCTGTGAGTCACACCAGCCTAGTTTCTTTGAGCTAATCGTAGATTCCAAAACTTCTTGTTAATTAGACACGCTTATCGTAGACACCGGAAGCGCCAATACCTGGGTGGGAGCTGGAAAACCCTATGTTAGGACCAACACAAGTGTGCAAACCCAAGACAACGTAGTGAGTGCCGTTTGTGTCTCTGTCCATTCAGCAGGTCAACGTAAACTGATTCACAAACACTATCTACCAGTTTGTAACGTATGGCTCTGCGACATTCACTGGTACGTTTTCCCGCATAAACGACACCTTTGCTACATGTACACGCCCCTCAGGTAAAGAGTTCATAGATGACATCACGATCGCCCCTGGCGTTGTCATTCCGTCGCAGTCTATAGGCGTCGCCTCATTTTCTCATGGTATTAAAGACGCAGACGGCATCCTGGGGTGAGCGTGGACTTCCGGAGCCCATGTGATTTGAGTTCACAGCGTCCTCTGTAGATTAGGCCCAACGAATCTGACAATTGGTTCGCTGTCGCCGTCTACGGGTAGCAGTATTCCTACAGTCACAGATAACCTCTTCAGCCAAGGGACAACGTCATCCAATATGGTCTCTATGTCCTTTGAGCCCACAAATCCAAGTTCAGCCATGAGTGGGGAGCTGACCTTCGGTGGCGTCGACTCTTCAAAATTCACTGGAAACATCACGTTCACGTAGGTTGCGGCAGCATGGTTTTGCAATCTATGCTCACATATAACTGGATTGGGTAGTCCTCTTACCAGAACATTTCCGGCGAGCAGGTACTGGGGCATCGACCAGTCTATTCGTTACGGCAGTTCGACTCCCATTCTCGACACCACCGCCGGGATCGTCGACACAGGAACAACCCTCATCTTCATGGCTAGCGGTGCGTGACTTTTTGTTATGTTTTCATTCGTACAGTAGTTAAAGGTCGACATAAAACAAACAACAATGTATAGACGCGTACAACCGTTACTCGAACGCAACTGGCGCCGTTCTCGATTCGGACACGGGCCTGCTCCACATCACGCCAGAGCAGTACGCCAACCTCCAATCGCTCTTCTTCGTGGCTGGCGGCACGACGTTCGAGCTCACAGCAAACGCGCAGATCTGGCCTCGTGCACTCAACTCTTTCATCAACGGTACGGCGGACGGCATCTACCTTGTCGTTCAAAACACCGGCAGGCCCTCCGGACAGGGCTTAGATTTCGTCAACGGCTATACTTTTCTCGAGCGTTTCTACTCTGTCTTCGATACTGAAAATCGCCGCATCGGACTTGCTACTACGTCGTTCACAACAGCGACGAGTAATTGATAGGACGAGAGTGGAAGGAACGGTGTTTCCTCCGGTGTGAGATATCTAGAGGGCTGCGAGGGCGAACATGGAATTGTCTTGTACTGGTTACAACGGCCTGTTTCCTCAACGCTCTTGGTTGTGTGTTTATGCTTTGAGAACAGTGAATTTTCTGGTTGCCTTTTTTAACATAATTTTTGGGATGCTGTCATGAACCAAGCGGCCTTTCGCAGATCATGTAGTACTACTCGCATTGATCACAGGGATTAGACAGTCTATAGGGTGCATAAATAGATACATGGCCACATGCTTTCCAACGAGTCGAGAACGACGGTGCCTGACAACTTGAATCCCTGGCAACTACTGAGCCGTGTGTATACATAAAAACACAAACAATTACCAAACTAGTCCAACCACCCTCCAGGGACATCTTCATGCTCCCATTCATCAGTTGAAGAACGATTCCGGTTCGCCCTAGAGCTGCTACCGTTTCCCCTACTACCCCTTCTATTGAACCATTGGCTAAACATGCCCCCATTTTGCGGGGACTCCGGTCGCGTTGTCCGGTTGACCGGGGGCGGACCAGCGGACCCACTGGGAGCACCGTCGGGTGGGCGATGTCCGGGCTGAGGAACGAGCTGGAACCTGGGGCTGCATAAGTGGGGTAGTAGGACCCTTTACGCATAAGGCTTACCGACAGACAGGGCAAGTGGCACTAGATTTGAGCCAGGGCATTATGCAACCTTCGTGGAATGGATGTTTACATGTTAGAGTCACGACAACTTGGTCATCCGGATCTTCGGTGTTCAGCGCAAATTGGTCTTTACACACTGCGCAATCCCGCTCTAGTAGTGGGGCTGAGGGCTCACGGTTCAGGACATAACCAAATAGAACGCCCGATATGGACCCACATGCTTCCTCTAACACTTCCCTATTAAGTTGCTGCATGACCTCCTCTGTAGCTGGGACTGGGCGGGAAGAATTCCCTTGCTCCATGATCTGAGTAATGATTTGATCCAGCGCTACGGTGTGTGAGTGTGATCATTTGCAGTGATTATTCAAATTCGCTTACCTTCCTGATTGAAGACATAATCTCCCATTCGTCCATCTTCAGGGCCCACGAAGCTGAAGCCATTAAAGGGGTCCGCGAGCCCTTCTCTGCCAGCACGCTGTGTGAGCATAGCGAGTAGATACTGAGCCATCAATGAGCCCCCGATTGGATGGCGCTCGTCGCCTGGTACGCTGTAACCTGTGTTGGGAGGCTGTGCAGAGATGATTTTGACATCTTTACGCACCCTCGCCGGACTCCACCCAGCGATGGTGGTCCTCCGATTAATACCGTCCGGGAACCACCCGGGCCTCGATCGATGTCTAATCGGAAATCAGTTCCGCCCTGATCAAGACATTAGAATTGGGTGGGCAATGGGCATGGATACGTACCATGCTTGTCCGCTCGGGAGAGGACGAGTGCGTTGAATTTCCAGGCTGAGGTCGGGGGCCATTCAAAAGTTGTGATAAGCCCACTGTTACAAGTATTATGTGACTGCCCATGGCAAGGCATGACATTGGTGCGTACTAAAGAAATTCTCCAGACCTGGACCACCGCCGGGAGTACCATCGTCGAGAGGAGGGCCTGACGTCTGGAAACTACGTGGATGATCTGTTTCGCCCTCGATCTTTTGCAAAATGGTTAAGCCGAGCGTGAGGCAAGCAACAGTGCTCTACCTTCTCCACGAAGGTGCCATTACATGATGCACAATGGGGATCGGGAACCTAAAGAGGGTTGGCGTTTGCACCGCTTGATATTTTTCCTGGGTTGGGCGGGAGGGGGGGATACACTGCATACCATTAATGGCCTCATCTCTGCTTGACACTTGGAGGGACGATAAGCAGAGTAGGGGGTTATTTGAAGAGTGAAACTCACTTCATGGCAAAACCACATGGGTTCTCTTGAAGACATTAGAGGAAATTACTTTGATGGTGTGCTAGGCAGGAACGCCGAGGATGGCAGGGTGAGGTGGTGGAAGGAAGGAGGTGGATATTGGCACGGGATGTCAGGCGCAGGGTCCCGCACTATGACGTGAGCCGTCTGTTGCTATAAAAGGCGACACACCCCATGGCTTTCTCTGCAGCGTTCCCTCCAATTTGTAAGTCTCTGATTTCCCTCTTTTCTCTTTTACAACACCCCCGCATCATGATGAACACATCTGTTCCCTATTATATGAGCGGTTTTATTCAACACATGAGATAACTCTCCGGGTACAACTGATGTTGCGAGCGAAGGCCTCTTCTGTTTCTCCTTATTTCACACACCATCCATACCAATGCTCATTTCTAGAGCTGCAGGTTCCGCCTTTTTTGAAAGGATGCACATTGGATTTATCGTTTTAGCACAGTTCGACTCCCACGACGAGTTGTCGCTTCGACGACGTCCGACTCGACTCGGAGATGGAGATAACATACGTCGCTTAGTAAGCACAATGGCCGTGGGTAAATATACGTCAACATCGCGGTCGTGACCACGTGAGGTTTGCAAACCAAACAATGTTCGAATTGCACTCAACTTGACCTCACTCGGGCCATGGGTACCCTCATATCTTTTCTCGTGCATCCTTTCTCGACGGTGAGGCGGTTCAAAAACCAGTATGATCAAGACGGAAGTCTTGGTGACCTCATTTATCATACAACCTTGTTCTTCGCGTTTGGTATCTACACGGTCATCAGACGTCATTTGAATGCAAGGAGTAGGGCAAAACCATTTCGTGTTGAGCCACCAGAGGTTTGGCTCTCCCTATCAGACTCATTCACTTGTCTAACTCTGTTTCAATTCTGTAGCAAGCTGATCCGTCGTGGTCAAATGCACCAACAATCACCAACGCTACTCTTGAGTCCCACAAATACGATACAAACCTTGCGCCCCCGTCCGGAGAAATTTCTGGTCGGGACTATATCACTTGTTTCGATCCTGCGACCGGCCTTCATCTGGGCACACTTCTTGCGGACAACATCGATGAAATAGACTCAAAGATCAACAGAGCCGAGATTGCTCAAATCGGGTGGCGTAAAAGCTCATTTGCCGACCGGAAACGCGTCATTCGCAGCCTCAAGAAATGGCTTGTAGAGAACCAGGAAGTGTGTGCAAGGGTTGCCTGTCGAGATACCGGAAAGACGCGTAAGTTATACGCCCTCTTGGCCATGGGCAGATCGCTTCATATGAGTCATAGTTATCGACGCCGCCTTGGGAGAAGTTTTGACGGCATGCGCAAAAATGGACTGGCTACTACGTCACGGCGAGAAGTACCTGCGCCCAGAGACGCGCTCATCCCCGTTCCTCATGTTTTACAAGAAATCAGAGGTACACTATGAACCCCTTGGCGTGGTCGCAGCCATAGTTTCGTGGAACTACCGTATGAATTTTGGTTTTCCCACTATCGTATGTTCATTCATCTCCTTCAGCGTTGCACAATGCCTGGTCTCCTATTCTGGCTGCCATATTTGCCGGCAACGCGATTGTCATCAAGTGCTCGGAGCATGTCGCTTGGTCGACTGCCTGGTTCGTCGACGTCATTAAGGAATGTCTACGGGCGTGTAACTTTGATCCTGAGCTAGTCCAGGTATGTTCTTTTTCTAGCCGACACCTTTCATCGCTTGATGCGATCTTTCTTCGTCGAAACAGCTTGTGTGCTGCTTCCCGGATCAGGCAGAGGGCTTGACAAGATCGCCTAAAATTAAGCACATCACTTTCATAGGTTCCGAGCGTGTCGGCCGTCAGGTTTGTCACCCCCAGTGAATAACTCTGGGGCGTATCTGATCCCTTCCAGGTTGCTCTCGCTGCAGCACAACACCTTACGCCAGTGACCCTCGAACTCGGTGGTAAGGACCCAGCAATCGTACTCCCGGGGACAGACATCGAACGATGGAGTAGCCTTTGGATGCGTGGTATATTGTACGTCCCCTCGACCCTAGAATGACATTGCACTAAGTCAGTGAATAGTCAGAATGCAGGTCAAAATTGCATTGGCATCGAACGGTTGCTCGTCCATAGGGATCAATACGACGAGGTTTATCAACTTATAGTAGACCGCGCGCGTGATTTACGCATAGGCGGCGCTTTGTCTGCCGACGATGTTGGTGCCGGCGTGGACATGGGGTCGATGATTTCGCGTGAACGGTTTCAGACACTCCAGGATCTCGTCGATGACGCGGCCGCCCGGGGTGCACAGGTTGGTTGCGGTGGCAGGCCCCGCGTTCACCCATACTTAACGCATGGAGCATTTTTCGAGGCGACAGTAATTGGAGAAGTCCAGCGGGACATGGATATTACCCAACATGAGCGTGAGTTTTCTCTTCCAACACCGCCTGAATTACGTGTTGACGCTATTCTGTCCATAGTCTTCGCGCCGATAGCGCTTGTCATACCCTATGATACCATCGACGAGGCTATTGAAATTGCTAACGAGACTCGGTATGCTCTCGGGGCTAGTGTTTTCGGGCCTGATAAGTACGAGTGCTTGGACGTTGCCAAACACTTGGAGTGTGGGATGGTCTCAATTAACGACTTTGGAGTATTTTATGTGAGTGATATTTCGATAGAGTTGCAAAAGGAGTTGTCGTTGACGTCGCCTATAGTTGAAGTATGTCGGACCACTCTGGACAAGCGTGTGACATTTACTCATAATTTTCTCCACATAGTCAAGATCTCCCCTTCGGAGGAATAAAAGCCAGTGGCTACGGAAGATTCGGTCTGCGTAGTTTCCTTGATCTATGTGTTTCATAGCCTGACGCGATTGTGTAGGTGGGCCGGAAGGTTTGCGGTCTCTCACGAACGTGAAGTCTGTCGTCGTCGATCGCTGGCCATGGCTCATTCAAACAGCTATTCCCCGACCGCTGGATTATCCAATTCGTTCCCATGTACAAGCTTGGTGAGTTTTCAATTTTGTATGTGTGCTGAACAATGCGCCTAAACAAATTTTGTAGGGATGTTGCAAGCGGCATTGTTGGTGTTTTCTACGCTGATGGATGGCGCGAAAGCTTCGAGAGCCTCCAGCTCCTTATTAATGCGTTGAGACGACAGTGATATTGATACCTCTTTGTTGGGCCGTCCTGTATGACCATGTCCCTACCGGCGGGAGGCTTTCTGTCTGTGGGTGAGCACATGGGGAGTAACGATTAACGATCTGATTACGGTGGAATGCGTACTATTTCAGGATCTAATGCGAGCGTTGTTTTTTGCCTTGATATAAATGTTTGTATCGCTGTTGGGAAATCAGCAAGACGTGATACGCGTGATACGCGGTGGTCTGTGGGTCTGGAAAAGTGGAAGACAAAGGTATGGAACCATTGTGACGCGCAATTACCGTCATTGCGTTTCAGGCCTTTTCAGGACTCTTGACTGCTTACGAGATTATTTCGCGCTAATTCATGTCGCCTCATTGCCATTCTACACCATGTGCCGAGAAGCCTTGTATTCTTTTGACTGACAGACCAGGCTAATTGTGTTCTCTGTGCCGTCTGTAGCAGCGTGACGGACCGGTGTTCAGAGGACCATTTGGATGACAGAGGGACAGCTTCATCATCAGTCCCACCATCGCACGAACTGGAAGCTGGACTCCTCGATTGACAGAGAAGCATCTCAGCTTAGGCTTGATGAGATCCGCAAAGATCCGCAACTCATACATTCGGGTCTGGGGCTACTGTAACACCTATGAGCGTGCTCGGTTCGGCTCTACAAATGTTGCGAATGGACGTGCACGTTCGTCACAGCCACGGGGGTCTCGTGCCGTAGCAACCTATTCTCAGGCCCGGGCCCTTGGTTCAGTCACACGCGCGTGTCTTGATCTTCCGAGTACGACCAGACCCTTGGAGTTGCCCAGAATGACAGCGGACAAGCGCTGCACACATCCTTTTTCGCTATAAAGGACCACCTGTCATGCGTGCTGCAAAGGACGGAGCTCTTTCCAACATCGTCACTCAGGCGAAATGTTTGCACTCCTTGCTGTCCTCGCCAACGCGGCGGTCGCTGTGGTGTCCGCGCAGGATTCTGCGGTGTTCAACACGTCGGCAGTCCTCTTTGGTAACGGTATTTCAGTAACCTCAGACTGTGGTACATCTGGACCGCCGTCCTGCAGTAACGATTCACCCCCGCAAGATGCTTGTTGCTACGAGTACCCAGGGGTGCGTCACGCCCAACTCCAGTCCCTGGGCGCTCGAGACTAACACACGTTTAAGGGGTTGCTGCTCCAAACACAGGTACGTCTATTGACAGGACGGCGAGCCGAGTTCCATGAAATGAACATGAGCGCGGGTTGTGTCAGTTCTGGGACACCCACCCCGCCATCGGCCCTGCTGACAGCTGGACAATTCACGGTTCGTTATCTGTCTTTTTGTTTACGTGTTCTGGTCCGTTCATCAGGGTCTACAGGTCTTTGGCCCGACAAGTATG